>OBJC01000184.1_pt1 | contig 9664 bp, 4 predicted proteins | sample 1481521 | NCBI WGS metagenome assembly OBJC01 (sample SAMEA2341961, study PRJEB22496) | metagenome | biome: marine; feature: hydrothermal vent; material: water | place: Pacific Ocean | collected 2011/2012 | reverse complement strand
CGACATCGAGCCCGCGAAGCAAACCGATCACCGTCCAGGCGGCTGCGAGCGGGGAGAGGGGTCCGTTTTGGTCGACCCAGTCCATCAACGAGCCGCCTTGAATCATCTCCATGACGATGAAAGGCCGGCCGTCATCCATGGCGATGTCGAACACCGACACTATATTTTGGTGCTTTAGCCGCGCCATCGTTCGGGCTTCTTCTAAAAACCGTGTTCGAATCGCGGCGTTGTTTGCAAAAGCTGGCGCCAAAACTTTAATCGCCCGGTCGACTTGCAACACCTTGTCGTGAGAGCGGAACACCGTCGCCATCCCGCCCTCTCCGAGTACTTGTGTCAGGGGATATCGGCCTTGACCAAGGCTTTGTGGTGTCGTCATGACGGTGGTGTGTCCTCGCGGTTTGTCAGCTTAACAGAAGACCGTAGCCCTGGGGGATTGGGCCCAATCCTCCCCCGAATCTACTCACAGTGTCATCGAAAGTGCTATCTTTCGTCCACGAAAAAACGCCCATGGGGATGGGCAAAATACTGAACGTCGATGACGTGGAGTTTATTAAGATGAAACTGTTTACACTTTTGTTTGCGATGCCCTTTTTTGTGTCATGCAATGACTCCAGTTTGAAAACCTTCAACTCCGCCCCTGAGGCCACCATTACCTCTCATGAAGGTGGGTCTGTGGTGGGTGAGTTGGTTCGGACCGAATTCAAGGGGCGTGTGAGCGACTCGAATCACAGCAATGAAGACCTGATGACCACCTGGGTGGCCGGTGACGAGGTGATTTGTGCAGACGTTATTCCCGACGAAGAAGGGGTGAGCGTTTGCAAAGTCGGCATCCCGGTTGGTGCCACATCCTTGAGTCTTGAGGTGGTCGATCCGGTCGGTGGCAGCGGTGTCGCCATGATCAACCTCGAGGTTGTTCCGACTGAGGCGCCTTTGGCCTTCATCGATAGTCCGGTCCCCAGTGGCTTGTATTATGCCGACACCAAAGTCAGTCTTTCCGGGCGCATTTCAGATGCAGAGGACATCCCCGAAGCGCTTATCGTGTCTTGGGAAAGCGATATCGATGGGCGTTTAGATGTGGACAGCCCAGCTGACGCCGATGGTAATGTGCTCGGCCACAGCTTGCTTTCTGAGGGTGAGCACGCCCTAAAGCTGCATGTTGAGGACCAAACCGGCAAGACCGCTTTTGCTTCGGTTGTCATCAATGTCGGCCCTGCGAACAGGCGGCCCAACTGCGAAATCACATACCCTGCACCGGTCAGTGCCAATATTGAAGGGGCCATGGTCACCTTTGAGGGGACCGCGACCGATGAAGATGTCAGCAACGACAGTTTGGCTGTGGACTGGACGTCGAGCTTGGATGGGTTTTTGGGTACCTCAACACCCAACTCAGAGGGCGGCGTGGTGTTTCCAGACAACACCCTCACCATGGGTACCCATGTCATCACAATGAATGTGGTCGACGAGATGGGCGATGGTTGCTCGGATACCATTATGTACACCGTTGGCGAGGTCCCTGGCGTGGTCATTTTGGCCCCTGTGCTGGGCGCCGTGGGCGATGAGGGTGGTGCTGTATTGTTCTCAGCGACCGTGGTTGATCTCGAAGATTCAGCCACAGATTTAAGCTTGTCGTGGGTATCTGACCGCGACGGAGAGTTTTCCACTTTGGGCGCCAACAGCGATGGCAGCATCAACTTTTTCGAGGACGGTTTATCCCGAGGCGCCCACACCATTAGCTTGACGGTCACCGATAGCCATGGGCTGTATGCGACCACATCCACCACGCTCACCTTGAACGGTGTGCCCAGTCAGCCGGTCATCCGCTTCGACCCCGATGTTGCTTTTGGCGTGCACATGCTCACCGCGGTCATCGACACGCCAAGCATTGACCCAGAAGGCAGTCCCGTGGTTTATAGCTATGCTTGGACCAAAGACGGCTTGCCCGATGCCTCGACAGTCACCAACACTTTGGGCGCTGAATTTACCGCCAAGGGTGAGACCTGGCGTGTGTCTGTCACCGCCACAGACGGCACATCCGTGAGCCCTGCAGGCATTGCGGCCATCACCATTCAAAATACCTTGCCCGAGGTGTCCGTCGTGACCGTCTCGCCAACCCCTGCCAAGGCGGGCGACCCGCTCACCTGTGCATGGACGTATAGCGATGATGACGGTGATATGGATATGTCTGAGGCCGTGTGGAGTGTAAACGGCGTGACCGTGAGCACGGCAATTAGCCTTGATGGTGGCTACGTCGCTGGCGATTTGGTGTCTTGTAGCGTGACCCCCTTCGATGGCGAAAGCTCGGCCACCCCAGTTGCGACCGCCATCACCATCGACAACACAGCTCCTTATGTTGACGGCCTGACCTTGAGCCCAGAAATCGTCTCAGAGGGTGAGAGCTTGGTGTGTACCCCAGGCGAGATTGTCGACCCCGATGGCACAGTGGTCACCTTGGACTTCGACTGGTTTATCAATGGCGTGCTCCAAGATGCGGAAACGGCCAGCTTGGACTCCAGCTACTTTGGCCATGGCGACACCATCGTGTGTGCAGTCACGCCAAATGATGGCACCGAAGACGGCCCAATGTTGGTGTCAAACGAAGCTGCTGCCGGCAACACTTTGCCCAATATTGATTCTGTCACCATCACACCATCGGATGTGTACGCCAACACCCCAATGACCTGTGAGTACACCGGATTTTATGATGCCGATGGCGACGCCGATGCCTCTGAGATTGTCTGGACCGTCAACGGTTCACCCGTGGGCTCCGCGGCAGATTTGGAGACTGGCTTTGTGGGTGGAGATGTTGTGGTGTGCACGGTCACCCCCCACGATGGGGTTGAGGCTGGAGCGGCCAAATTTGCCACAGAAACTGTGTTGAACTCGGTGCCGAGCGTCGGTCATGTCAACCTCGCACCCGAGCCAGCATACACCAACACCACCCTTATCTGCGATGCGGCCGCAGACCCCGATGTGGATGGCGAGTCGGTGATTCTCCAATACCAGTGGACCTTAAATGGCGCCCCCACCGGTCATGCTGAGCGTGAACTCGACGGATCAGCCTTTGTGAAAGACGATGTCTTGCGTTGTATGGTCACGCCTTTTGATGGGGTGGATTACGGCGATATGGTCGAATCCAACACGGTCAGCATTCAAAACAGCTTGCCGATTTTGACCAGTATTCACATCTCGCCGACCGAGGCCTACGAGGCGTCTACCTTTTATTGTGCGCCTGGAATCTTGAGCGACCTCGACGATGAGGTGGGCTTGTTGGTCAACTACAGTTGGAGAGTCAATGGTGCTGAGCTTGAGGTCACCACCGATTATCTTAGTGGTGAGCATTTCAATAAGCATGACGAAGTGCTGTGCATGATCACGCCCTATGATGGTGACGAAGACGGGCTGGCTTTGATCTCAGACACCGTATCGGTGCTCAACACCCTGCCCACCATCGCGAGCATGGAGATTTCCCCAGCACCACCGGTCAACACCGACACATTGAACTGCCCATACGTGGACTACACAGATGATGACGGAGATGCGGACCTCACCACGATTGTCTGGACTGTCAACGACGTTGTTGTGTCCACACCCGACGGCAGTTTGCCGCCCACAGCCTTTGGTGTTGGCGATGAAGTCAGCTGCACGGTCACCCCGCATGATGGCGAAGATGCGGGTATATCGATGTCAGCGACCGAGATTGTGAGCGAAAACCAGTTGCCGACAGTGTCTGCGACCGTGTATTGGCGGACATCTGAAGGGTCGCCCTTGTATTCGGGTGGTGGGCGAACAAACGACACGATCTATATTTATACCACCTATGTCTCCGACCCCGACGGTGACCCGACCACCTTGAGCTATGAGTGGTATGTCGACGGGGTGCTCACCGATGAGACCGGTGATGCCCTCGATGGCTTGGTGTATTTCGACCGGGACCAAGAGGTTGAGCTTCGTGTGTATGTGCATGATGGCTATCGATATGGTGTGCCGTGGGTGTACACAACGGTCGTGCCCAACGCGATTCCGTCGATTGAGTCTGTGGATGTGTGGCCGGCTTTGGCTACCCCAGGCGACACCGTCACTTGCGTGCACGGCGGCTATGGCGACATCGACGGTGACGCGGACCAGAGCATTACCAGCTGGACCATCAACGGGACCGATGCTGGCACCGGAGAAACCCTCGAGGCGACAACGATTGTGGGAGACGATGTCAACTGTACCGTCATGGCCTTTGATGGCACCGACAATGGCAACATCTTGTCCAAGGGTTTCACCATGCGCACATCGGCTTGGGATGACCAAACACCGCTTGAATATGTCGACTATATTTTCGATAACTTTGACCGCGCAGGGGTCGACCAACTTCATAATTCCGCGGGCGATGTCGACGGTGATGGGCAGGTGGACTTGTTGCTTCGGGGTACCGGGCTGCGGGTTGGCAGCGACGAAAGCACGCAAAACTTTGTGGGCTTGATTTTCGGCTCGAGTTTTGCCGACCGCTCGTTGATCGACGCCAAGATGGCTGATTATCAGTTTTATGCCGAAGGTGGGCTTTCAAGTGCCTCCATCTCAACCGCAGGTGATGTGGACGGCGATGGGTTGGACGATATTTTGATCGGAAATGCCTACAACGATGATGGCGCATCCGATGGCGGCAAGGTCTATCTATTCCTCGCTGCGAGCCTTGGGGTTGACAGGCTGATCGATGTCGAAGATGCGGATTACACCTTCACCGGCCTCACGGCCAATCAGAATGGTGGCTACACCGTAGACGGCACCGGCGACTTTGATGGCGATGGCATTAATGATTTGGTCATTGGCGGCTATCTCAACACCTTCATCTTTTTTGGTGCAGACCTTGGAGCGCCTCAGGATTATTTTCTGTACGAGGCTGGAGCGATTTTAGATGATGGTGGCTACTATTTTTATGCTGCCAATGTTCGCGTGGTCGGAGATATCAACGGTGATGGCTTAAGCGACATCTTGTTTACAGATCGTGGTCCTTATTGCGGTAGCGGCACCGGCTTGATGGTGGTTTACTCAGACTTGTTCTCAGCGGGCGGAGAGGTCGATCTCCGGCCCACTTCACCGATGTTTTGTGGTGACGTCACCAAGGGCATCGTGACCGGTGTCGGCGATGTCGACGGCGACGGCCTCGACGACTTTATGGTCGGAAATCCCCTCGCCGATGACCCAGCCATTCCGATGGGCGAGTCGGGCGCCGCATATTTGGTTTTGGGTTCAACCATGGCTGGCTATGATGCCGTCACAGACAAGAACGACCTTGCAGGTTTTGCGGACTACACCTTTTATGGCGAAGGCGGCGTAGAGCACGCAGCACGGTCTGTGGCCGGCGGTACAGATGTCGATGGAGATGGTCAAAGTGACTTCTTGATCGGCGCGCCACAAAACGATGACAATGGCTCGAATGCGGGCAAGACCTATCTGTTTTTAGGGGCGGAGTTACCCGCACCGGGCACCTATTATATGGACATCGCAAGTTATGCTTTTGTTGGCCCAGAGGTCTATGATCATACTGGCTACAGGGTGTCGATGCCCGGCGATATCAACGGTGACGGCAAGGCCGACTTGGTGATCGGCAATCAAAACAGCTCTCCACCGGGTACGGTTGTCGATGATTTTGATCACGATGCCTACCTTCTCTTGAGCCCGCTGTAGACCATGAAGTGCATCAGCAGATTTCTCTTTGTCGGGCTCATATGGGCCACGCCCTTAAAGGCAGCGGATCGGTCTGAGTCTTTGTTTGATCTGTTGAAGCAACGAGACCAAGAGCCCAGTTGTGCTCAGCTCGATCAAATGGGCTTTATCGCCAGTGATTTTCGTCTCGTGGTTAAAAAAACACAGCCACCATGGGCAGCCATGCGTGCTGCACAGTGTTTAGTGCAGTTGCACGGCCCTTCGAGTATGGGCTTGATGAGTGATTGGTTGACCGATCTTGATTCCCTCGGCTTGGCGGTTTTGGTGATGAGAAACCTCGATGGCATGTCTCCAGATTTAGCGCTGCGGCTGGCCAAGGTGGCCAAAGAAGGGCCGTACCGGGCGCAAGCGCAACGAAGACTGGCACTCAGCAATCATCGCCAAGTGGCGGCCCTTTTTGAGAAAAAACCATGAGGCTTTGTCTTGTTTTGGCCCTGATGGTGGCGTGTTCTTCGGCAGACCCAAAAGCTGAGCCCAGCGCCGGTGGTGCCGCGGACGGTGGCGCTGAGACCCCCGTCCCCAACCCCGACGACAGTGCCGCGCCGGGTCCAGATTCTGGAATGACTGCTCAGGACACTGCAGCCGATACCGGTACCGATAGCGCCTGGCCTTTGGATACGGCAGCACCATTCGATACCGGTTTTGGCGACCACCCCTCAGACGAAGACTCTGGTGTGGTCGATACCGGACCGCCGCCTGAGCCACTGCCAGACCCAGTGTTGGCGCCCACGATACCTGGCTCTGTGATGACCGACCCTTTGGGCCGAGGGTTGATAAATATCACCGTGGGCCCGGATACCACTGGGTTTATGGTGACGGCCACCGGCTCCACCAATATTTTTATCGAGGAGATTCTCGACCCGTCCGGGGCTGCAGTCCTGCGGGTGGGTGAGTGGATGGGCACCCTGTACAACTACACCCAGGCGCTTTCATCTGCAGATAATGAGGTGGTGCTCAACTGGCCGATTCGCCCAGAGGATGGGCCGTTGGTCCCTGGGGCATGGACCGTTGTGGTGCGCGCGCTGGCAACCACTGAGGTCGCGATTGTCGATTACCAGGTCCAAACCAAGGCCGACCCAAGCTTTGAGACGGGTACAGTTAAGGTGCGCCTTGTGTTTGCAGAGGGTGTAGACGAGATCGAGCATGTGGTCGCTGCACTCGATGGTGCTATCGTCGAATGGGCTCGGATTTGGGCGTTGATGGGCTTGGCCCCTGATGTCCGATTTGATACCAGCGATTTATTGCGAGATGTCGCCGCTCCTGGGGCCGGCTCTGCCGAGATCTACAGTACGTCGCTGGCTTCGGCAGAGGATGAGCTCACCATTATTTTCGGCGAAACCGTTACGGTTGGCGGCTCGATCTCTCCAGATATTTTGGGTGTGGCCGGCGGAATTCCAGGGTCGATATTGGCCAACACCCGCTCGGCAATGGTCGTGGGTTGGCTGAATGCTGCGGGCAGCGATGGGGTGTTTTCAGATGGTGAAATCACCGTGATGGGGGAGACCCTCGCCCACGAGGCCGGCCATTATATGGGGCTTTACCACCCGGTTGAGTCGTCTTGGGCCACCTGGGATGCCCTCTCCGACACCGATGACTGCACCTCTGAAACCGCTTGCTACCTCGAGCTTTCAGACAACCTGATGTTTCCGTTCGCGAGTTGCTTTTCAGATGACTGCGTTCACTCCGACCAACTATCGCCGATGCAGCAAGGCGTGTCACATCGGTATATTGGAAGCCTTTGAGCCCGAAACAATATCAATCTACAGAATCAGGCTCACCATCGGCAGCTCCAGCATCCATCACAGAAAGGAGCACCGTGTCCATCGCAGTTAGGCCATCTGAATCTGTGGCCACCACGGTCACGGCGTGCTCCCCCTGACTCAACCCACTGGTGGAAAACTGGGTGTCTCCATCGCTGGTGGCAATGGTCGAGGCCAGTTCGCCATCGATGGTGGACGACCACGAGATATCGATGTCCTCTGGCCGGTCGAACTCATCGACAACATTGGCTTGAAACAGCACCAGGTCACCCACATTCAAGGTGGTCCCATCAAGCGGACTGACCATGGCGACGACAGGGGGTGCTGCTGGGGGAAAGACCTGCACAAGCACTGAAGCGCTGCTTTGCCGCCCTGAGGTGTCCTCGGCCCACAAGCGCACAACGTGGGCTCCAGGCTCCAAAAACCCAGTTCCGCTCACAGCACCGGCGTCGTTGATCGTTTGGCTCAAGTCCAGTAAGCCCTGGATATCGGAATCCCACCACACACCCAGTGCGCCTGAGGCATCCTCGTTGTCGGTCGCTGTGCCCTCAAAGCTGATGAGGTCAGTGGTGCGATAGAGTTGCTCGCCTGTGGGTGCGGTAATCGCCACCTCGGGTGCTTCAGCAGCCACAAGGTTTATCGTCACAGTATCTTCTGCGGTGTTGCCGTTGGCATCTGTGACCAACAAACGAATAGAAGGCTTGTCAAATGAGAAGGCGACATCGCATTGGGTGAGCCCATCAGGATCAGGGAGTGTCCCCTGAGGGCAGGGTCGCGGCAGCCCCTCGTCACCCACAAACCAATGAACGGTCAAGGTTTCTGGATTTTGGTCGGCATCACTCACCAAGCCACGTGCGATAAAGAGCGTGCCGTCTCGAATGGTCTCAGCTGCGATGGGGGCTATGATTTGAGCGGTGGGGCTATTTGAGAGGCCTAAGCCGGAGTCTTGAAGGTCATGGGCTTTGTCCCCCGATGTGCATGCGGTCAAAAATACAGCAGTGACCAATGTAATTCGTTCGCCCATTAACCACCCCGGTGATGAGCCAGTCTACATCAAAGCGCTTGCTTTGTCCCTCGCTGGGCAACGGCAGCCACACCGAGTGGAATGCTCAGCGCTAAAATACCGCCGCTGACATAAAACGGCCAAGCAGCACCACCGATGTACAGCCAGCCCGCGATGGTTGGGCCCACTGCGCGAGCGAGTGCGCTCATGGATTGGTTGGTGCCAAGCACAAAGCCCTGCTCATGGTCAGCGGTGCCACGTGAGATCAAGCTGTGTAGGCTTGGGCTGGCGATGCCTTGGCCGATGGCGATCACCACAAATACACCCGTCATCGCAGCGATGGGGGGAGCGAAAGGCAGCGCGATCAGTCCCATGGATAAAATGGCGATTCCCGCAGGGATAAGTTTGGCCTCTCCAAAACGTTTAACCAAGCGGCCGATAATACCACCTTGAACAAAGATCATGGTGAGCCCAGCGACGCCGAACATACGGCCAACCAGGCGGGCATCCAAGTCGCGGACATGCTCGGCAAATAAGGTGAAACTGCTCTCCATAATGGCGAAGGCCACCGTCATCACAAAGGTGAGCACAATGCACAGTCCAATCACGGGGTGTTTGGCCACCCGCATGAAGGCGGCAGGATGGATTGAGCGCTTGGGGCGAACGGTGTCTGGCTTGCGGGTCTCGCGGAGCCACACCACGGCCAATACAAAGTTGATCGCCGATAAGGCTGCGGCAGCCCAAATGGGGGCAGCCAAGCCGTAGACGGACAACTCGCCGCCGACAAAAGGCCCGAGGGTAAAGCCGAGCCCGAAAGCAGCCCCGATCATACCCATGCCTTTGGCGCGGTTTTCTGGGGTGGTGGCGTCGGCCACACAGGCTTGGGCGGTCGAAATGTTGGCGGCAGCGGCACCGTGCAATGCGCGAAAGACAAACAACAGCCACAAGCTTTCAGCCCAAGCAAAGCCAGCCAAGCAGATTGTGGCCATCCCGATGCTAAACAGCATGATCGGTCTGCGTCCAAATCGGTCGCTGAGCGCACCCCAAACAGGGGCCATCAAAAACTGAGCCAAAGAATATACGGCCATCAACAAGGTGACCGCGACGGGGCCGGCACCATATTCTTCGGCATAAAAAGTGAGCAAGGGGATGACGATCCCAAAGCCGATAAGGTCAAGAACAACGG
>OBJC01000182.1_pt1 | contig 9773 bp, 9 predicted proteins | sample 1481521 | NCBI WGS metagenome assembly OBJC01 (sample SAMEA2341961, study PRJEB22496) | metagenome | biome: marine; feature: hydrothermal vent; material: water | place: Pacific Ocean | collected 2011/2012 | reverse complement strand
AAGCCTTTAAAGTCAACTATATACGGCAAGCCCTTGAGCTAAATAACTGGAATAAGGCAGCCACAGCACGAGACTTGGGCGTCGACCCGAGGACGATTTTCCGGTACCTCGAGAAGATGGATGATTAGCGCGGCCATCATCAGTTTGCTTTTGGGCTTTGGTAGCGCTCATGCCGTGGGTACGGTCCCAAACACGCCAATCAAGCGAGATGTTTCCAGCCGACGCTATGTCAATGACCTCGATAGTGCAGACCCCCACATTCGTCTATTTGCGGCCAGGGTTTTGCTTCGTCGCACCAGGGAGGCTGCTCGAAACGGCGCCAGAGAATCGAATGATATGCGCGCACTCGAAGGCAGGCAGCTTCTGAGCGTTTTCGACCGCACCCTCGCTCCCCAGTGTATGCGGCAGCTGAAGACCAAAAATATCGTCCGCCCGTGTGTACAGATCTTGGGTTTACTCGAGACCTCTGCTGCACTCGCCCCTTTGCAAGCACTGCTCCAAGCCGACCCTCCGCCCTGCTTGCAACGGGCCACCCGACACGCCATTTCTCGGATTCGGAGCACGCCTTGACCTTGGTTGGTCTGACAGGGGGCATCGCGACTGGAAAGAGTGCAGTCGCGAAAATCCTATCCACCCTCGGTGCCCGTGTGGTGGACGCTGACGACGTCGCCCGAGAAGTTGTGGCCGCCGGGAGTGAGGCCTTGGCCGATATTATTGATGCCTTCGGAGCGCGCGTGCTTCTCCCATCGGGTGACCTCGACCGGCAAGCCCTGGGTGCAATCGTTTTTGACGACCTTGCTTCCCGCCGCAAGCTTGAGGGCATTACCCATCCCAAAATTCACGCCGAGATTAACGCCCGCATTCAGGCTGCCCAAGTCTGTGGAGCCCCAACTGTATTTGTTGAGGCGGCCTTGCTGGTCGAGACGGGGTCCGCCAATTTGTACCCACACCTCTGGGTTGTCACATGCTCAGAAACCCAACAAATACGGCGACTTACTGAGCGAAAAGGCTGTGATTCCGCCACGGCTATGCGCTGGATAGAGGCCCAAATGCCCATGGCCGAAAAAGCCAGTCACGCGACACAAGTTATCGACAACTCAGGTGAGCTTAAGGACCTGGAGCAGACAGTACACAAGGCCTACGCCCTGCTTAAGGGCTCGCCATCCGATCTGGACTGAGCGGCTCGTCTCCACCCCATGCCCAAACATTGATGGGAATAAGGCTGAAGCTCCGGCGATATTCTCCATTATGAGGAGCGATCTCCAGCGCGCGCTCCAAAAATGTCTGGGCAGCACTGATGTCTCCCCGGATAGCCGCCTCTACACCTGCTGCATTCGCAAGCCCTGCATGACGAGGAAAGCGTGTCGCAGCCTCAGCACAAACCCTCGCCAGAGGGCTCAACACCGTGCCGGCCGGATAGTCTACCTCTCGAAACCCTACACGGGTTTCGAGAATACAGCGGCGCACCAACAACCATCCCCCCTCTTTTTCATCGGGGTCCGCAACCGCAGAGAGATGGGGTAAGGCTCGTTTTTCGTTTCCAATTTCGAACCACGCCTGAATGGCCCCAATGTGGGCTCGCTTGCGTTGTTCCGGAGAAGCATCAGCAGCCAGCACCTGTTCCATCAATGCCACAGTGAGGTTGGGCTTTGAAGATATCAAGCGGCTCCCATACTCTAAAGAGACCATCGCATCGGCTGGCCGAGCCCGATGAGACTCCGCCCACAGGTTGATGGGTTCGGCCCACACGCCAACCCTCAACACCGTTACCACAGCGCAAATCGGCACCACCGTCCATGCTGCCAGCCGTGGGCTCGGTCGAGAGGCCAGCATCCACGCCATACCCACGATTGGCAAAGCCAGGCGCCCCTCCCCATATCCAGGGACTTCACTCAACAGCCCCCCCGATGCGAGCAATGCCAACAACACACAAACAACTCCGGCGGCAAAACCTGGCCCAATAGGCGTTTTTCTCGAGGGCCCAGCCCGAATCGAGAGCCAAAGAACAAACAAAAGCCCGAGCCAGGCCAAGGCCGGCCATGGTTCAATAAAACTGGGTGGTGTTCGGGCAAAAACGGGTGAAGTGGGGATGATCAAGCGGGCCAAATAAAACCAAACATGTGCAGCGGCTTGGCTAAACCCGGCAACATTGGGAACTGATATTGCCTGAGCCCCAAGGACACCCAAAGCCTTGAGCAGGCTCAACAATCCCCACCAACTCAACACCGCGAGCAGTGGGGTTCGCCAACGGCCGTGGTCCCTCATTTCGCCTTTGGCATTCCGACTAAAACCCATGGCAATAAAGGGAATTATCGCCGCAGCCTCGTGGGCGCCCATCGCAGCCAGGGTCGCCAAAAATGCGATACGGCCTCTGCTCGAAACAGCCAATATGGCAAACATCGCCATAAGCAAAGACGGCATCGAGGCCAAGTCAAGGACGGCAGCAGTCATCATCGGATGAAATACCGTCAGCGCTAACACCAGGTCCCGCCCCCGCGAGCGGCCCACCATATGGCGCGCAGATGCGGCGATGACCACCAGGGCCGTCATCGACACCAGGCGGAAAGCCCATGCATCACCTTCCCCAAGCCATCCAGAAAACAAATAGGCGAGGTTGACTGTAGGTCGCCACAAGGCACTCAAGCCAGGGTCGCTGTCGACCAGGCGGGAGAGGTCCATCATGATGCCGCTGAAAAGACTCGGCCCGTCTACCAGGCTCACCGCCTCAGCAAGCTTGGCGTCGATGGACCTGGGAAAGCCGTAGCCAAGCGCCCGCCCATAGGTCAGCGCCACCAGCACCGCGCTCGCAATGAGGCCCCGGTACTTAATAATGGACCAAACTCGTGACCGAAACAGCACCCAGAACGTCTCGCCCCCCTAAGAAGTCGAGCTCGATCACAAAGCAGTTTGCGACCACTTTGGCGCCGAGTTTCGTGATGAGCGCATTGGTGGCCGCTGCTGTCCCGCCGGTGGCGAGAAGGTCGTCAACCACCAAAACCTTGTCCTGAGGCCCGACCGCGTCGGTGTGCATCTCAAGACGCGCAGTGCCGTACTCGAGCTCATAATCAACGCCCACGCTGGTATAGGGCAGTTTTCCGGGCTTTCGGGCCGGGACAAAGGCGCAGTTAAGCTTGAGGGCCAATGGTGCTCCGAAAATAAAGCCCCGAGACTCCATGCCCACCACGGCAGTGATTCCCGCATCTGAAAACAAGGCCGCCATCTGGTCGATCACTGCGCCTAACAGGGCTGGGTCCGACAAAATCGGGGTGATATCTTTAAAGATAATTCCCTTTTTTGGAAAGTCAGGAATGTCCCGAATACTGGCCTTTAATTTGGTCTCTAAGTCACTCATGTTCGCTCCTTTTCCTCGGGTTTAAGGTCCATCCCTCAAGATTGCTCAAAAAACCCGTGTGGGTGTTGTCGAGGCCAAGCGGCGTAAGCGTCGCAAAGCCCTGGGCGATCCAATATCCGTCGGTCCCCTCCCCCATGAGCTCGCCCAAAGGAGAACCACCTATCCAATAGTAGGCTTTGTTTCGGGGGTCGATTCTGGCCTCAACCATGGGTTCGTAATGGCGGCGACCAAGGCGACAAATTTCAAGGCCATTTATCTGATTAAGCGGTAAGTTTGGCACATTTAGATTGAGCAGCACCCCATGTGGCAAGGGGTGCTCGATCATCTGCTTGGCGACCATCAAGGCGAATTCAGCGGCGGCCTCATAATGGAAAGTAGTGTCTGATCCGGCGGTGTGGAGGCTCACTGCGAGTGCTGGGATTCCATTAAGAGCGGCCTCTCGGGCAGCCCCCACGGTCCCTGAGTAAAACACATCATCGCCCAAGTTTGCGCCTTTGTTGATCCCAGAAAGAGTCAACTCCGGCATTCCGTCGCACAAACTGTGAATCGCAAGGTACACACAGTCGACTGGCGTACCCGAACAGGCCCACCGTTTATCCCCGCGCGGGTCTACCCGAAGGGGGGCGTGCATGGTGAGAGAATGCCCTGCACCAGAGCGCTCTTGATGGGGGGCGATCACACTGACATCACCCAAAGCTGTGGCCACACCCTCAAGGGCACCCAAACCGGCTGCATCCAGCCCATCATCATTGGTGACAAGGATTCTCATTCGCGGCCAGACAGTAACCGATCGGTTACGGTTGCGAGGCACCCAAGACCACGGTGGAAGCCCATGCGCCCGCGCTATGCCGACCTCTTTGAAGCCCTCAGGGACGAGGATCCATTGCGGGTCGACAGGGCCTTTGACGACATTCTTTTCGATCGCGGCAATGCACTCCCTGACCTCATCGAGGCCTATGGGCTCTCCATGGACCCGCCGGTCATTCGATATTATCTCGTGCAGTTGATGGGCTTTACAGAAGACCCGCGCGCAATCCCTACCGTCATCAACGCCCTCAGCGACAGCCACCCAGATGTACGCGCTGAGGCCTGCCGCGCCCTCGAAGACTTAAGGGCACGAGCCGCCCTAAAAGACCTTCAGGCGCGACTTGAAGACAAGGACATCAAAGTTAGACTCGCCGCAGAAGAGACCATCCGAGCCCTTGGCGGATGGCGCAGCTAAGACTGCAGCCGCATCCCACCCAACAGACAACACCAAACTCGAGAGACACCCAATGTCCCGCTTTGAAGCCATCGACTTTTACAATATCGACGCCATGCTCACCGACGAGGAGCGCATGGTGCGTGACGCCGTCCGTGAATGGGTTTCCGACCAGGTCATTCCTGTTATCGAGAGCCATTGCCGCGCGGGTACCTTCCCAAGAGATCTGGCCCAGCAAATGGCCGATATGGGGCTTCTCGGAGTCAACTTAGAAGGCTATGGTTGCGCTGGTATGTCCAATGTTGCTTACGGCCTGGTCTGCCAAGAGCTCGAACGCGGCGACTCTGGGATCCGCAGTTTCGCCTCTGTTCAGGGCTCATTGTGCATGTACCCAATCCACCAACACGGCACCGAAGAACAACGGCAAAAGTACCTGCCAGGCATGGCCACAGGCGAGCTTATCGGGTGTTTTGGTCTCACTGAACCCGATTTTGGTTCTAACCCTGGTGGCATGTTGACCACGGCCGTCGACGACGGTGACGCTTACGTCATTAACGGTGCAAAGATGTGGATCACCAACGGTACCATCGCGGATCTTGCCATCGTTTGGGCCAAGCTCGATGGCGTCATACGCGGATTCATCGTCGAGAAAGACGACGCCGGATTCACTGCTCCCGAGATGAAAGGAAAACACTCATTGAGGGCCTCGATCACATCCGAGCTCGTGTTCCAAGATTGCCGCATCCCTAAAGACAGAATCCTCCCCAATGTTCAAGGTCTGAAGGGCCCCTTCAGTTGCCTAAATAATGCCCGCTTTGGCATCGCCTGGGGTGCTCTTGGTGCTGCAATGGCCTGCTTTGACTCAGCCCGACAATACACAGCCGAACGCATCCAGTTCGACAAGCCTCTCGCCAGCTTCCAGTTGATCCAAAATAAACTGGCGTGGATGCTCCGTGAGATCACCAAAGGTCAACTCTTGGCCATCCACCTTGGCCGGATGAAAGACGATGGAACAATGATTCCTGAACATGTCTCTTTGGCCAAAATGAACAATGTCGATATCGCTCTCGAGATTGCCAGGATGTCCAGAGACATGCACGGGGCCAATGGAATCTTGGACGAATACCCAGTCATGCGCCACATGGCCAACCTGGAATCCGTCAAGACCTATGAAGGCACCCACGACATCCACAACCTCATCCTAGGTCGTTGGATTACAGGCATTCAAGCTTTCTTTTAAGCCAATCAGCCCTGGTATGATGCCCGACTAAACTCGGTCTCATGGACGACCACTTTGCTGATGCCTTTCAGGCCGGACAAAGTGTTGAAAATCCAAATCGCTATGTTTTCAGCGGTTGGATTCTCTAAACCCTCAACGGTGTTGAGGACTTGATGATCAAGAGCAGCCATCACTGGCTCAAAAGCGTCGTCAACATCAAAAAAATCGATCACCATCCCCGAGCGCTCACCAGTCGGCCCCGTCACATGAACGTCCACCCGATAAGAGTGACCGTGCATGGTCTTACAGCGGTGGGTATCCGGCACATTGGGTAAAAAGTGGGCGGACTCAAAGCGAAAACCTTGGACTACTTCAACGATCGGCATCAGCGCCTCCATCTGCCCCGATATCCCCATTGGCGGTTTCGCGCACGGCATGACGCGCCCAACCCGATGGACCGTGGCTCAACTCAACCAAGGGCCAATAGTCCGTGTCGGCCTTCATGGTGATCATGCGCTTGCGACCTTTGAGGTCTACTGTGGTGAGCCGAACAGCTTCTCCATCTGCCTTGTCGATCACCGCGGCTGCAAAAGCATCGAGGTCTGGCGTGGCTACCCCATCGACCGAAACCACCCTTCGAAGTGGTCTTAAGCCGTAACGACCTGCAGGTGAGCCCCTCCACCAATACGATACGTATACGCCATCGGTGGGCTGGCCTCGCTGACTGGCCAAAGGCTGATGGGGCGCCTGAAACAGCGCTCCACCCCATTGAAGTACACGGTGGAATGCCTTCGATGACTGAAACTGGGGCTTTAATGTCACCGAAACCTCTTGCTGGCCCCTGAGGAGATTCAAGGTCATCTCTGATCCTTGAACCGCCTGAGACCACTCCCCGATGCGCGAGACTGGGGCATCATTGATGCTGAGCAGTATATCTCCTGCCTCGACCACCCCATCAGCGGGACTTCCTCGTGTGACGCGGACCGCCTTTAGCACCTGCCGCTTCTCTGGGTCGTGAGCCTCTAGGGCTGCAGCATGCGCATCACTTATCCCCCGCTCTCTGGCGTGAATCAAGCCTGTGGCACCCCACTCGACACCGACCGCCAAGCCGCCGCTAGAGTCCTGCAGAAATGCATTGACCACACGCCCAGGAATACCGCGCCAAATACTGGCGCCATCCTCATCATCTGGAATCGGAAAAGAGGCGATCATGGCCGAGGCACGACCGCGCTTGTCGGTCAACACACCCCCCATAAAGCCTGCCTCAGCACCCTTGGTGTCGATCAACTCGAGATTGATTTGCCTGAAAAAGGGCACCGACGGAAGGGGTAAAGAAAGCCCACGGAGATCAGACACGGTGACGGGCTCTGCGTCGATGCGATCGCTCATACTCATGCCCACGTGAAAGGCTTTGTCTCCTGGCTCTAATCTAGCGCCATCGAAGCGGATGGCCTTCACCTGGGTTTCACCGATCGCTTTCGGGTCGTAGCGAATAAGGGCGAGGTTGTGCTGCGGGTGCAGGGCCACCACTTCAGCGTCGACCTCGACAGAAGAGGCAAAGCTCACCTTCACATCGCCCAGCCCAACGGTCACGGTGTCTCGGTCGACCAGCACCAAGCCCTTTTCAGCGTCGACCACCAAGCCCACCCCAACAAAGCCGCCGCTGTAAACACCATTTGTTCTGTACGGGACTCGAAACCGAACCATCACCATTCCTGTTGCGAGTTTTCGCGCGATCTTATGCGTCACCATCATGGGGGCCGCGGTCACCGGTTTCAAAGTTGGACTGTCTGGCGCCGGCCGTAAAGGCACACAGGCCCAACCACGCTCGCCATCTACACGGCGACAGCGCTGAGCGTCAAACCATGTGCGATCCATATTTGCAGTGGCCACCCGAGGGCGATGCGGCTCCGAGGCGACCAGGCTTTTCAAGGTGAATGCTTGCTTGTCGGCGATCCCCTCCACCGCCTTCACGAAGGCATCCAGGTTGGGGACGGGGTGGCCATCGAGGTGGGTAATCACCGTCCCAGTCCTCAAGATGGAACTCAACATATAACCCGGACGGGCCACGTAAACGCCACCGATGGGCAGCTCATAGTGTCGGGCTGCCTGGTACGAGTAGTCGTGAAAAATACCGTCTCCAAGCTCGACATACTCGGCGGGAGTCACCGCCATTAAGTCTCCGATGGCGATGTTAAAGGAGTGCTCCGCCCCACCCCGGACAACCCGGACCTTGAGTGAGTTCCCAACATTTGAGTCGAACAGCGCCTCCATGGGCACAAACTCGGTGATGCGCATCCCGTCGATACTGAGCAACACATCTCCAGGATCCAACATGCCTGAGCTTGCACCACCATTCAGCACCCGATCTACCACCAAAACCCCTGACGCTTTGGGACGGAAGCGACGGATCTCCGCTTCCATTTCATCGCTTAGGCCCAGCCTGGATGCCTCGTCGAAAGGTTTATGAATAAACGTGGTGTGAATCGTGCCACGGCTGACCGGCTTGCCAGCGACCAAAAGCTTTAAGGCCCGTGCCACCCGGTCGAGCGGAAGAAAGAAGCTCGACGCAGCCCTTCGATTAGAACCCGCATTTAGCGCGACAACATGCCCATGCACATCCAAAACAGGTGAACCTGAAGACCCTCCAGAGCTGCTCGAGGCTGCTTGAAGATAGAAGGTATTGAAGTCGTTGAACCGCCCCACCCCATAAAAAGGCGCGTCCCGGTCCAACCGAGCCAAAGTGCCGGCCAGAATGCTCACTTTTTCTCCGGCATCCGATCCGACAAGGCGAATAGAAGCCCCTTGTTTTGCGTGCGTGGGCACCAGTGGCAATGCCTCCATCTTATGAAAGCGAACGTGCTTTGGGTCGTATTTGAAAAATCCAAAGTCGTGGACGGGATCGCGATAAATTGGCGTGAGGGAGATCTCCTCGTTGTTTTGTAAAACCGCCTCAGCCACGACCGGCCCTGGCTGAACCACATGGCGGTTGGTCAAAATAATCCCATGCTTGGTGTCCACCACAAAGCCCGTGGCAAAACTGCTACCGGCTGCCTTCCCGTCGAAACTTTTCGGTGCATAGCTCCGAATCATCACCACGGACGGTACAACCCGATCCAGTGTCCGTTCCCAAGAGTTGGCAAAGCTACTCGCCATGAAAAAACTAAAAAAGATGGTCAGCATGTATTCCATAGAACATGTCAACCGGGCCGCAGTCAAGGCACTGTGCTACGGTTTTGTTCGCTGGACGGAGGATTAGTCTTGAGCGAAGAGATTCGGACGTTAGGCGACGGGCGCTACACCCTCTTTGAGCCGATAGGTTCAGGTGGTATGGCGACCGTTTATCGAGCCCACGACAACCGTTTGGCTGTGGACCGTGCCATCAAGGTGCTGCTGCCCAGCTATGCCTCCAAAAAGAAGGTTCGGGCACGCTTTGAGGCCGAGGCGCGCACGATGGCAGTGCTGGACCACCCCAACATCGTGCGGGTTTACGACGTTGGCGCGACCGAGGACACAGCTTGGATCGTCATGGAGTTGGTCGAAGGGGGGACCCTGCTCGATCGCATTGGCGCCGTGGGTATCGAGGTGAGGGACTGCCTCCGCCATTCATCTAAAATCCTTCAGGCCCTGGTTGTCGCTCACGCTCACGGCGTGGTCCACAGAGATATCAAGCCCCATAATGTTTTGCTCAACACTGAAGGCGTTGCCCGAATTACCGACTTTGGCATCGCACGAAGTGCGGGGCAAACACAAGAGGACCTCACCAAGACTGGAACGGTGATGGGTACGTGGGCATTTATGGCACCCGAGCAACGGGTAAACGCCAAAGGGGTCGACCATACTGCCGATGTTTACGGGATGGGCGCGACACTGTTTTCAATGTGTACCGGCCAAACACCAATGGATCTATTCGCCGCAGACCTCGACCCTGAGATGCTTAAGGGGGTGCCAGACATCTTGGTGCCCATTATTCGACGGGCCACCCGCTACCAGCGTGAGGA
>OBJC01000181.1_pt1 | contig 9862 bp, 8 predicted proteins | sample 1481521 | NCBI WGS metagenome assembly OBJC01 (sample SAMEA2341961, study PRJEB22496) | metagenome | biome: marine; feature: hydrothermal vent; material: water | place: Pacific Ocean | collected 2011/2012 | reverse complement strand
CGTCAGCGTCAGCGTCAGCGTCAGCGTCAGCGTCAGCGTCAGCGTCAGCGTCAGCGTCGGTGTCGGCGTCAGCGTCGGCGTGAGTATCCAGCCAAGCCTCCAATGATTCACAATCACCGGCTTCATCCATGGTGGTACCCAAGGGGCATCCGGCGTGGAGCGGATAGCAGTTTCCATCGTCTGCGCGACCGAAGTCTTCGCCGCATGTGTCATTGGGTTTGCTACAGCCCAACCATGCCAAGCACAAGATTAATGAATGATGGATCATGATTAGCCTCCTGTGACTGCAGCATGACGCGGGCTGTCAACGCTCGCAACCGGCCCTATATAATTGACGAAGCCCCCAGCAAAAAACTGGAGGCCTCGGTTGATCTTTACCGTAGAAGACGGAGAGGTGATCAGTCCGGTGGGGTGCCGTCGGGCTCACAAGCGCCGAGGTCGGCGTTGCAGGTCAGACCATCAGGGCAGTCTGCGTCAGAGGTGCAGGCTGGAACACAGAAGCCGTCGCCACCAAAGGGGTCGTCCAAGCAAATGCAGCCGGCACTGGCGTCAGGGGGGCACGCATCGGTGCAATCTGAATCCTCGGCGCAAGGGTCGAGGTCCGGGGTGCCTTCATCGGGTGGTGGGCCTTCACCATCTGGAGGTGCTCCATCATCGGGAGGGGGTCCACTATCGACATCGACGTCGCCGCCATCATCGGGAGGTGGTCCAGCATCGACATCGACGTCGCCGCCATCATCGGGAGGGGGTCCAGCATCGAGATCGGCGTCGCCGCCATCATCGGGAGGTGGTCCAGCATCGACATCGGCGTCGCCGCCATCATCGGGAGGGGGTCCAGCATCGATATCGACGTCGCCGCCATCATCGGGAGGGGGTCCAGCATCGACATCGACATCGAGGTCTGCATCAGAGCCGCCATCGTCATCGCCAGGCAGGCCATTGCCGGTGTCAGCGCCGAATGGGTAGCAGTTTCCGTCATCGGCGCGGGCTTTTCCTTCGCCGCAGGGATCATCTTTGGTGCCGCAAGACACCAGGAGAGCGAAGCCGAGGCTCGCGGTAATCAGTCCATATCGAAGCATTGCATTCCTCCATGCACCCACAGCATGCCCGAGACATGGTGTGGGTGCAAGTGGGTGTTAAGAATCAACCTTCGAGTTCGAGCAACTCAGCGTCGATGATTGTCGTGAATTGCTCGAGGGGCACCGCACCGTTCAAGAAGATTCCGTTGATAAAGAAGGCTGGGGTACCTTGAACGCCGGCTTTAGAGCCGTCTTCGAAGTCAGCTTGGACCTCAGCGACTTGTGCGGGGTCTTTGAGACAGGTGGACCACTTGTCCAAGTCAAGCTTGAGTTTTGTGGCATGCCCGAGCAGGTCAGCGTCGGTCAGGGCGCGTTGGTTGGACATCAGCGCGTCGTACATGGGCCAATACTGGCCTTGCTCATTCGCACAGTTGGCAGCCACCGCGGCCGGGATGGCCCTGTCATGAAAGCTCAAAGGGAAGTCGCGGTGGACCATTTTAATTTTGCCCGGATATTTTTCAATCACCTGGTCCATGATCTCTTTGGCGCGGCCGCAGTAAGGGCACTGAAACTCTGCGAACTGGATGATGGTAATCGGTGCATCTTCGGGACCGATGAAGGGGTCGTCGTCAGCGGAGATGGGAATCCGTGGCATTTTTGGTGCAGGGAGGCTCACCTCGACCTTGTATGCTTTGCGCATCTCACCCATAAAGGCCTCAAAACGCTCAGCGGTTCCGCGCCTTTGGATTTCAGTCACGATGGAGGGGCGAACCTCGTCGAGTGAGCGGCCGCCCATACGCCGGGCCATGACTTGATAAAAGCTCGCGATTTCCTCTTCGCTCGGGGCTGCCACCTTGTCGCTCACCTCGGCCTTGAGTAGGGCTTCGATATCGTCCAAGCCACGCTTTTTAACCTCGGCCTCGAGGACTTTCTCGCCGATCATGGCGTCGAGCCCATTTTGGCGCGCCTCGTGAGTTGAGCCCACAAACTCCGCCTTGAGCTTGGTCAACTCGGTGGAGATGTTGTCGTCAAGCTCGAGGTTTGAAATCGTCCCACCATTCCATGACGCCACGGTGACTGGGGCTGCAGGGGCTGCAGGGTCGGTGGATTGAGCGGTGGTGGTGGCGCCACAGGCCATCAACAAGAGGGTGATTATAGTGATGCGCATTATGCTTCCTTTGGTCATGCGGACGAGCTTTCGCCGCCATCGATGCGGATCACATTCATGTTGATCCAGTGGGTGCCCGGTTTCGCTAAGGCGACGATGGCCTCGGCGACGTCTTCGGGTTGGGTGAGTCTTTCGTACGGGTTTTTGGCCACAGCTTTGGCGACGAGAGCCTCGGCACCCGGAATCTTGCTGAGAGCGGGGGTGCGGGTGACCCCGGCCATGATGGCGTTGACAGTGATGGCCTTGTCTGCGAGTTCGTGGCCGAGTTGGCGCACATAGGACTCTAAGGCGGCCTTTGCGGCGGAGACTGGGCCGTATAATGGCCAGGCTTTTTCGCTGCCTTCAGAGGTCATGGCGAAGATGCGCGCCGGGCCGATGATGTCGGCTGCCACCACATCTTGGGTCCAGTAGACCAAGCTGTTGGCCATGACATCCATGGTCATCTCGAGTTGTTTTCGAGTGACGGCTCGGCTTTCATTGACAGGAACCAGCCCGGTGAGTGTGCCAAAGGCCAAGGAGTGCAGCACCAGCCCAATATTGCCACTGGATTCGGTGATGATCGTTTTGATGGTGCTCACGGTTTGTGCGCGAAAACCATCGTCAGCAGCGTTTCCATTGAAAAAGTGGACCGACCGTCCCATGGCAAGGATTTCGTCCGCTAAGGCCTCGGCCATTGGCAAAGTACCTCGGCGATCAAGATGGACGCCGACAATGTCCCAACCATCTTTTGCAAGACGGCGGGCACAGGCGGCACCAAATCCAGATGAGACGCCCAAAATGAGCGCCCACTTTTTCTCAACGCTCATTTTTTGGCGTCGTCTGCTTTGGGCTCAGCTGCCTCTGCTGTTTTGGGTGCCGGGGCTGTTTTGGCCTCGACGATTGTGGCGCCTGTCTTGATCTCTTCGATATATGCCTGGGCCAGTTCTTGGCCGATTGCACCTTCGATTTCTTCGCGGACCTCATCGAGTGGGATTTCTTCGCGTTTGTCGTCGACTTTAATGATGTGCCAGCCAAAACGGGTTTGGATGGGTGCCGTCACGACACCCTTATCGGCGGCGAATGCGGCTTCGGCGAAGGGACCCACCATATCGGCCTTTTTAAACCAGCCGAGGGAGCCACCATCGTTTTTGGAGCCAGGGTCTACGCTGTGGGCCTTGGCGAGGGCCGAAAAGTCGTCACCGCCATCGAGCTTTGTTTTGATCTCTTTGACGAGGGCTTCCTCTTTGACCAGGATGTGGCTGGCTTTCACCTGGGGGCGAGCGTATTGCACCTTGTGGTCTTCATAGTAGCCGTTGACCTTTTCGTCGGTCGTGCGCTCCTTGATCACAGTTTCCATCAATGACTGTGCCATTGCGGAGCGGGTAGCGAGGGCAATCGTGGTCTGAATGGCGGGCTCTTTGTGCAAGTTGCGCTTGAGGGCTTCGCGGTAAAGCAGTTCGCCGATGACCAATTGCTCTTGGAGTTGGCCCATTTGGCCGGTCATCTCGAGTTGTTGGCGCATGCGTTCTGGCATTTGCTCGATCATGGCGTCGACCATGCCTTGGGTGATGGGGTTGCCGTTGACGGTCACCAGGGTTTTTCCGGTGGCGGCGATCTCACCTGGGGTGGATGTACCAGCGGTGCCGTTGGCACAGCCGAGAGAGAGAGAAGCCAAAAGAAAAAGTGAACGCATGATGTCCTCCATATAGATTGAATCGGCGGCTTAACGCGCAACTCGCTCTCGGCAATCCCTGGTTATGGACTCAGCATGCGAACACTCGACTTTAGCGACCACAGCCGCAGCTTGAATGACAATAAGTACGTGTACGCGGTGGTGTCCCGTCGGGTGGGCGGGCTTAGCATCGGGCTCAATTTAAACCCGGATAAAATCTGTAATTTTGCATGTCCTTACTGCCAGGTCGATCGGCGTGAAATTGGTGGAGAACAGCGAATAGATTGCCAACGGCTTGGGGTGGAGCTCGACACATTATTGGGTTGGGTGGCCGATGATAGCTTGTGGGCACGACCGCCCTTTGACACCACCGCTTTGGGTTTGCGCCGAGTGGGAGACATTTGCTTTGCAGGAGACGGCGAGCCCACGGCATCACCGGACTTTGTTGAGAGCGTCAAGGCTGTGATTGCGGTGAGGGCTGCGCATGGCTTGCGACGGGTGCCGTTGACCTTGATGAGCAATGCCTCTTTGTTTGATCGGCCGCGTGTTCGCGAAGGTATGGACTTGCTTCATCAGGCTGGGGCTGAGATCTGGGCCAAACTTGACGCGGGGACGGCGGATTGGTTTAAACGCGTGGATGGGACGGGTTTTAGTTTTGAGCGGGTGTTGGAGAACATCAGCTTCGCAGCTCAACGCTATGGGGTGGTGATTCAAAGCATGTTCCACACCTTTAATGGTGTGGGGCCGAGTGACGCCGAGGTTGAAGCTTGGGTTGGGCGCTTGGCCAGTGTGGTCCAGGCCGGCGGGCATATCAAGGCGGTGCAGGTGTATACGGTGGCAAGACGCCCAGCCGACGACACAGTCGGGGAGTTGGCTGCGGAGCGTTTGGTTGAGATTGCGGGCGCTGCGCGGGGCATCGAGGGGGTCAGACCCGATTCTGTGCGGGCTATCGTTTAGCATTAATGCCGGATATAACTGGGTTATTTTTGCACAACGTCTAAGCGCATGACCTTTCGGTTAAGACGGGGTCTTGGCGCTAAGGCGTGGACGTCGAGGAAGGTTCGCTGTCATTTTGGCCGCACAAATCTGGGTCTGACCCCCCCCCGTCGTCCAGCCCAAAATTCTCAGCGATCGCATGATACAGCGCCTCTTCAATGACCTCCTCGCGTTTCCACCGATCCACTTTTACCTTGTTTCGGCGCCGCACTGATAGCCAGGCCAACGGAACCAAAAAGGCGCCGAGACCCCACCAGATGCCTTCCGACATCAAGGGCGCAAGGCTGAATGGCGAGTCGGTTAGCCTTGCCCGCCAGGCTTTGTCGATGTCGTCGACAACATCGCCGGTCGCGATGCGCATGGCGGGGGCAAAATCTACGCCACCTGACATTTCATGAATCAAACGTTGAAGCGATTTTTCGCCGTAAGTATTGCGAATATAGGCCACAAGATCAGCCGACTGTGCGTAGGCTAAATTGGCCCGCAGCGCACTTTTTGGGAACCCCCGGGAGAGGGCTTGAAGGTTTATGAGGTTGTCTCCAAACACCCCCGCGGCCAAGGTCGCTGTGGTCTCGGCTGAGTATTCCCCAGCCATCAACTGAGCGGTGCCCTCTTGCAGCCATCTGGGTACTGGACGGCCTTGAAAGGACCGACCAAGAAGCACATGGACGATCTCGTGGTCGAGGACAGTCTCCAGGCGGGTGGTGGTGTGCCCTCTTAATTTGGGCACCCGCAAAAATATAAGTCCACGGGTTGGCCAAGCCGTCCCATCGGCCCAGTCTGGAGAGCGTCCGGGCTGTAAGCTATGAAAAAGAGCCTGGGTGGGGGCCACCACCACATTGATTCGGTTGCCGACCGCCACATCCAGCCGCGCAGCAAGCTTGGGTAAGGATTCAGCGATGTGCCGCGAGAGCCGAAGCGCTGTCGGCCGGTCCGCCTCGGTGCTGTGAACGGTGGCCATCGGCGACTGCACAGTGACCCAGGCATCGGGCAAGGCGAGGTCATACTCCGAAGATATGGACACCGACGGGTGCAGCGCGCCCATGCTCGGTCCAGCGATGGCCTGCACCGACCCAAGTAAGCCCAGTAAAATCATCCCAAAAATACGAGTCATGGTTGTGAAACCCGCGAAGGTCGGGGTGCCTTCCGGTTGGTCGCCCTTCCTCTTGGTACTCGGCCCCACACGGGTTAGCCTTGGCCCCATGGCAAATGCACAGCGATGGTGGCGTGACCGCTCTTTAGCGACGGCGGTTGGGGTGGGCTTGGTCATTCGGCTGGTTCCGATCCTTGTGTGGATCAACACGTGGGGATGTCTTCGCGATGAGTGTACCTATCTCGGTTTGGCCCGCAAGATAGTGGGCGGCCGAGGCATGGTGGGTTCGGCAGGCTGGCTGTGGGCCCCTGGATACCCCATGCTCGTCGCCTTTCATCAGTGGCTGACGAATTATGGCACCACAATCAAGGTCACCCAGGCGGGCTGTGCAGCGGTGTGCATCGTCTTGGTCTATCGCCTCGCCCAGCGGGTTTGGGCCGAATCCGGCACAGAACAGTCTCGTCGCACCGCCCGGGTAGCCGCCTGGTTGTACGCCTTGAGTCCCCACATGGTGTTTTTCTCTATGAGCCTGTGGAGTGAGGTCATCTATGGGATGATTTTGCTGACCTTATTGCTCACCCTCGACAAGGCCAAGCACGCCCTCCATCACGGCCTGCCGACCTGGGTCAAACGGGCAGCCATCGTCGGCGTGTTGGCCGGTGTGTGCGTCCTTTTTCGCGGCGTCGCTACCTATATGGTACCCATTTTTGCCTTCACACTTTTATGGCGCCAATTCAAAGATGTTCGTGCCTACAAGGCTGTGGGCGTCATGGTGGTTTCCACGGTGTTGACCGTCGCACCCTATAGCGTCTACATCTCTAAAAAGATGGACGCTGTGGTCGTCTCCGACCGTACATTGGGCCAGATGATGTGGCTCGGCAACAACAGTTTTGAGCCGATTACTTTCGATTATGGAAACGGTTTTATTTCCAAACGGGCATTCGACCGCCACATCACTTCTGGTCGCAAACACTGTGCGGGGCGCAAGCAAACAATGCTTCGCGATAGCTGCGAGACCCAGGCCGGAAAGGACTGGATCCTCGCCAACCCCAAGGCCTTTTTGAAGCGCATGCCCAAACGTGTCGCCCAAATGATGAACCCAAACTCTTTGATGACCCGTCATCTGCGTTGGGGAAAGTGGCGAGGGCTTCCTCAGTGGTTTGATGAGTTGCTTATTGTGGCCCAGGCCTTGTGCTCAGGCTTTGTGCTGATCGGTGGGGCTTTCGCGTTGGTCGCACGTGGACGCGCCAGCCACGGTTTGGTCACGGGGCTCCTCCTTTTGTATCATTGCGCGGCGATTTCGGTGTTGGCGGGCCTTAGCCGGTACCGGGTGCCCCTCGAGCCTTTGATGATGATCTACGCTGCGGGCTTAATCGTCCGCCCCCGTCATGTTTGGGCGGCCTTGCTCGCCGAAAAATGGCGGGTCTTTTTGGCTGTGGTGGTCATGGCTGTGGTGATACCGCTTACGTTGTGGTTTTTACCCTCAGGATGGACATGGTGGCGAACGTGGTAGCCCTTTTACTGAGCCTATTGGCATGCACTCCAGGCGATATCAAACCCGGTGACCCCAAGCGTCCAGATGTGATCTTGGTGAGTATCGACACCCTGCGGGCAGATCATCTGTCCAGCTACGGCTACGCGCGACTCACCAGTCCATTTTTGGACAGTCTCGCGAAAGACGGCACTCGATTTGCCCACGCCCGCTCCAACAGCCCGTGGACCTTGCCCGCTCACCTCACGATGCTCACCGGTCAACTGCCGACCACCCATCAGGTCACCGATGATCACCTCGCCCTCGACCCATCAGTGCCCGTGCTTCCTGAGGCGATGGCAGCGGCTGGCTACGCGACTGGGGCGTCGGTGGCGACTTTATATGTCTCCAGAAAATTTGGTTTCGATCGCGGATTTGGCTTTTTTGATGACCACGGTATCGACAACGAACGTGATAATTTACGGGGCACGGTGGTCGCCACAGACGTCATTAGCGATGCGGTGGAGTGGATAGAGGGCCTCGAGGCAGGTCAGCCTTTCTTCCTGTTTTTGCACTTTTACGATGTGCATTATCACTACGACCCGCCCCCACCATTTGACACCCAGTTTGACCGGGCCCCTGCCAAAGGTGACCGCCGATTTAAGAACTATTATCGCCATAAAAAGAAGCCGCTCACCGACAGGCAACGTGCCCACCAAATCGCTCAATACGATGAGTCCATTGCCTACGTGGATGCTCAACTGGCGGCCCTGCACAAAAGGCTCGCCGATGCTGGCCGTGCTCAGCGATGGGTGGTGACCGCCGACCACGGTGAGGAGTTCGGAGAGCGTGGAAGCTGGGGCCATGCTCACACCTTGTATGCTGAACAGCTTCGGGTGCCTCTGATCGTCTCCGGTGCCGGGCTTCCTGCGGGGGTGGTCGTCAAAGCGGCCGTCGGCATTCAAGATATTGCCCCTACCATCGCCTCTTGGGTGGGTACCGAGGGTTCGTTAGCCTCAGATGGCATCGACCTCAACGGGGCCATGGGTGGCGAGGCCGTGCCTGTTCGGGCTTTTCCGGCCGAGACATTTCGCTTTAAGACCAAGCGCATCAGCCTGTACGAGGATGGCATGCGGATGGAGTGGGATCTGAGGCGCAATAAAAAGCAGTTGTACGCCTCGGATACCGATTTGGCAGAGACGGTTGATCTGGCCAAAAAGGATAAAGACCTGGTGAAGGCCCTATCTTTGCGAGCAGAGGCCGTATTTGGTCGCCCATGGCAAGCCAAGGTCGATGGCAAGGTGTCGGTGACCAAGGGCTATGTGCTTAAGGATGGGCCTGCCGCCAAGCGCTCGGTGTCTGCGGGAGAGGCCTTTCAGGTTTTGCCCTACGACGCAAAAATTTCATTCACGCCCACGGCTGATACCGAAGTTGGTGGCCCGTGGCGCAGTACCTCTCCACCAAAGGAGGGTGCAGCCTTGAAATACAATTCGCAAACCAAAACCGCAGGGATTGAGTTGGATGCCGAAACCAAAGCGATGCTTGAACAGCTTGGATATATGCAGGGGGAATGATGAGTAGTTTCGATTTACCATCGTTGATGGCTGTGCTTCGAGAGCACCCAGTACCGCTCGCTCACATGATTGCTTTGCGCGACATGGTGGCGGCCCGAAGTGGCAAGGCCAACTTTTTATTCGGCGCCTGCCGCGACCCACAGGCCGATGGCTCTAATCTGGCTGACCCAGAGCTGGCTGTGGCGCTCGGTGGGGTGATGCTTGGTGAGTGGCCGATGGCGGTGGCCGCCATTGATGCTTGGGGTCAGGCCGTTCTTAAAAACAAGCCAGAGACGGTACTCGAGTTCGGCTCTGGGGTGAGCACCGTGGTGAGCGCCATTTTGATGCGACGAATTCACGGCGATGGTGCGGTCCGGGTGTACTCGGTGGAGCAGGGCGAAGCGGCGGGTGCCGAGACATTCGCGAAGCTGAGGGCCTTGGGTTTGGATGCCATGGTCGCCATGCATATCGCTCCGGTGGCCGAAGGCGTCGTGGATGCCTTTGCTGGGGTTGGCTACGATTTGAGCGTGGCCGAAATGGGTGCATTTTTAGGGGGCGCCCGACCACAAATGGTCTTGATTGATGGGCCTTTTGGTGGCTATGGCGCACGGTTTTCAACTTTGCCTGTGGCCCATCCATGGTTGGCACCTGACGCAGAAATTTGGATGGATGATGCGCTTCGAGATTCGGAGTTGTCTATCGCATATTGGTGGACGGACCTGGGTTATCTTCGCGACACGATGCTTCAATTTACCGCCAAAGGCGTTGTGGTTGGAACCCGGGGTGATAGGCCGGCACAATATGCGGACGCCGTCGGTGCTTTGGCCAAAGGCGAGATGACAGGACATGTCGCGGAGTACATCTTGTTCAAAATGGGCGTGCAAGCCGCCGAGGACGATAAGGCCGGTCTT
>OBJC01000178.1_pt1 | contig 10028 bp, 9 predicted proteins | sample 1481521 | NCBI WGS metagenome assembly OBJC01 (sample SAMEA2341961, study PRJEB22496) | metagenome | biome: marine; feature: hydrothermal vent; material: water | place: Pacific Ocean | collected 2011/2012 | reverse complement strand
CTTCGTGACGGGGGTGCCTCGCTCAAAACGCTGTTGGTGATGCATGTTGTCGCGCCAAACATCGACGGTCAAAAAGTCCGACAAAGCGTTGACGCAAGACAAGCCCACCCCGTGAAGGCCCCCAGAAACTTTATAAGCACCCGACCCGAACTTTCCGCCAGCGTGCAGGGTGGTCATCACCACCTCAAGCGCAGATTTTCCGGTGTCGCCAAATTCCTCAGTCGGGATGCCTCGTCCATTGTCTTCAACGGTGCAGCTTTCGTCAGCATGAATCGTGACCGCCAATCTTGTGGCAGTACAGGCCAACACTTCGTCGATGGCGTTGTCGATGAGCTCGGTCAAGCAGTGATGAAGCCCGTCCACACCGGTAGACCCAATAAACATGGCGGGTCGCATCCGGACCGGCTCGAGTCCAGTCAGGACTTGGATAGATTTAGCGGAATAGGGTGTGGGTGTGTTCATGATGACCGGGACTATCAAGGCCGCGCTTAGCGTGCAGTTCCTTATTTCGCCGCGCCGGGCTCCATGCGCTTGGCGCCGCTCACCATGGTGGTCGCACCCATCTCGGCAGCACCGGCTGGGCCACATTTATCCAAGGTGTATTGCTCAGATCCCGGTACAAGCGGTGGTGCTGCAGAGGACCATTCGGCCCGCCATTCTGCGCCTGCATAATTGGTGCAGTTGGTTTTACCGTCATCGGTGTTGGGCTGATGAAACTCAAAATGCTGAGGATAGTGGGTGAAGTCCATCACTGGCCCAGGCTGGTAGGCGTCGTACAAACGCTTGTATGCGTCCCGCATGACGTCTTCGGGCAGGGCGTTGACGTTGATGAACTCATCTTCGTGCAGTGCTTGCTCGATGCTCAGCCAGTTTAGGTGGTCAATCTCAGACTTGAACAGCCCATTTTCGACGCCTTCTTTGTAAACGGTCGTGCCTGGCATCAAGGAGAGGTATTTCACCCGTGTGATGTGGTTGTTCTCCTCTGCCCACTGACACATATGGTCCAAAGAGTCTTCGGTCTCATTTTGAAGTCCCACGATGGTGAGCCCTCCAAAGCGAACCCCGACCTCTTCAACTGTGCGCTGGGCACGGATGGTGGTGTTCTCAGTGTTGCCTTTACGGGCCTCTTTCAGCACTTCCTTTCCGAGGGACTCCACGCCAAACAGTGCGATGTCGCAGCCAGATTCTTTCATGGCGGTGGCACGTTCGGCATCGACGTCGGCACATCGGGTCAAGCAGGTCCATCCGATGTCATGCTTTTTGATGACATCCATGATCTCGATGCTCTGGCGCTTGTGACTGGTAAAGGTCAAGTCGACAAAGAAGATGAACTCAACATTGTACTTGGCCTTCAGCTCGGTCAACTCCTCATCGAGCTTTTCGGGGGATTTCGCGCGTTCTTGGGGCGTTGTGCGGTAACAAAAGGAACAGTCCATCTTGCAGCCGCGGCTGTACGAGGCGATGATTTGGGGCTGCAAGCCCATCTCGGATTGACTTTGCGGCCAAAGGTCGAGGTTCATCTTTGGTAGGGCGTTGAGGTCCATCATTTGGCCACGGGGTGGGGTGGACTTGAGCTCGCCCTCATCGCTGGTGTACCAAATGCCGCGGACGGAGGCCAAATCTTCGGTGCGCCACCGGCCATCGGTGAACTTGTCCATCAACTCGAGGATGGTGATCTCACCTTCGGAGATCACGGCAACATCGGTGGCGGTTGTCTGCATGAACAGCTCAGGTACCGAGGTCACCAATGACCCACCGGCGATGATGGGCACATGTGGCATCTCGGCCTTGGTTCGGTTGATCAGCTCACGACAGAAAGGAAAGTTGTCTTCAAAGGTGCACACGCCGAGCACATCGGTGCCCTCTTTGATCTGCTCCAGCGCAGACTCGAGCGGGTCGGGCGTAAAGCGAACATCGATGATGCGTACCGGGTAGCCCGCGTTGTGAAGCACGGTTGAGATGTAGGTGGCGCCCTCGTATGGCGAGGTCAAAAAGAACTCCCAGCCTCTGGGCATCGAGAAGGGCGAGGGCCCAACGATCAAGGTGAATCGGGGCTTGGCGGTGTTGGTGCTGACTGGACTTTGGTCTTGGCCGGACATCAACTCGCGATAAGTCGTGTCTACATCGGTATTGGCGTCGGTGTAAAGAAATTCGGCAAGAGAAGGCTTGTAGGCCATGGGTGCCCCTACGGGTTGAGCAATAATAAAGCGTACGGCGTGTGAACACGCCAATATATTCCCTGGCTATTATAGCCTTGAGAGCCTCTGTATGCCCAGTGGGCTTTCAGAAGATCTGGATGGGCTGTTCTTCGAGGCCCAAATAATCTTGTGGATTGGTCTTTGATGTGTCCATCCAACGGCGAAGATTTTGCTCCATTTCATAGGTTCTACGGGGGTCTTGGGAACTGATGTCTTTGGACTCCGAGGGATCGTCGCTCAGGTTGTACAACTCTCGCCCGCCGTCGAGCATGTCTAAAATTAGCTTGTGTGGGCCTTGACGAACCATGCGCTGATGGACGAACAGTCGATAATCGGACTCCGCGTACACATCGAGTTTTAGGTCTTCACCCCGAAGCAAGGGGAGCAAACTCACCCCGTCCACCCGGGCTGGCCCTTCGATGCCGAGGGCGTCAAACACAGTCGGGAACATATCGATGGTGCGGACGGGGGCGGTGACATTTTGTCGTCGCCCGTAGCCAGGAAAGCGAATCATGGAGACCACGTGCAGCTGCTCTTGGTACAAGGTGGCACCGTGGTCGATGCCGCCGTGTTCCATAAACTCGTCGCCGTGGTCCGAGACAATGATGATCACGGATTTTTCATATAAACCCATGGTCTTGAGGCGGGTCAAGAAGCTGCCCAGCCGCTCGTCGGCATCTCGTACCTTGATGTCGTAAACAGCCATCAAGTATTCAGTGTCTTCAGCGTTGAGTTCACCATTGAGGTGCGCGGAGTCGCCAGGCTTGACGATGTTTTCTAAGCCTTTTTCTCGGAGTTTTGCCTGTTCTTCTTTGCTGCCATCGAGGGCGCCAGAATAGCTGATGGAGCTCCGTTTTGATTGTGCCAGTGGGTATTGGCCGTGCACATCATATCCGTGCAAAAACAAGAAAAACGGTGAGGCTGCGTTATCTGCGAGCCAGTCGAGTGCAGCAGGGAGGGCGTGGTCGAGGCCCCCGAAATATTGGTCGTCCAAATAGGTGTCGAAGTCGCGGCTAAAGCCGTATTTGCCTTGCACGCCTGCCCCGCCGGTAAATCCTGCAGCTTTACGCCCGCTCCGAATGAGCAGGTCTGGGAAAGTCTGAATGCCGGCGCTCAAGGATGTTTCGATCATTTTCCCGCCAGAGAGGGGCGAGAGTTTGTTTGTGATTTGATGAACAGAGGGCCACCTGCCGGTCCAAATCGACATGGTAGAGGGCAAGGTCCATGGTGCGGCGGCGGTGGCGTCGTGAAAGACCACAGCTTCGTCGGCGAAGGCGCTTAGGTTTGGGGTGAGGCTTGGATTTTTTCCATTCAAAGATGTGCGGTCGTAGCGGAGGGCGTCCATTGAAATCAAGATGACGTTGAGCGTGTCAGCCTGTTGGCTCAGGTCATAGCGCGCCGCTTCCATGGTGTTGTCTTGGAGCAAGTCGGCGAGCAGGTTTGGTTTGGATGTCTGGGTGGAGGCGGGCTCACCCTTGAGTTGAAGCCAGCCCACAATCGCGATGTTGACCATCACCAAGATGAGGATGCCTAATTTGAGTTGTTTGTTCATATTTGTCGCTCAATGTGTTTGGCGAGGGCGTTCACCAGCTTGGGAATATCGTCGTTTGCGATCGATGAAAAGGCCACCCGAATGGCTCCGTGTTGAGGGAAGGCGACCACGCCGACACCGTCATTTAAGAGGTTGAGGCGCAGGGTTTCTGGGTCGCCTTTTACGGGGATGAGGGCGAAAAATCCGCTGTTAAATGGGAGGGTGTCAATTTTCGCCTCAGCCAAACAGCGTTTGAGACTGCGGTATCGCTTAAGGCTCAGGGCGAAGATGTCGGCTTGTTGTTTCGCGAGGTCTGGGGAGTTGAGTGCGCTCAGGACCAATGCTTGAGAAACCGCGGGACCGGTGGACACGGTCGCTCTGGCCATGCCTTTGATTTTGGTGTCCAGGGCTTGGCCAGCTTCGCCGGATGTCCCAAAGCTCACAAAGCCCACACGGCCGCCAAAAAAGCAAAGTTCTTTGGTCGCGCCATCGACTTTGACCGTCAGCACCCGATTTGGGTCGGCGTCGGCGAGGTCGTGAAATGGGCTTCGGTCGAGGTGACCAGGCTCATAGACGAATCCAGCGTAAGCGTCGTCGCAGATGACCACGATGGGCTTTTCGCAGTTGCGAATCGCCTCAAGCCACGGGGCCAGTTGCTCGGGTGTGGGGGTGTATCCGGTGGGGTTGCCCGGAAAGTTGAGAAGGACCACCCCTTTATTTTGGATTTTTTCGAGGGCCGTGCTCATGGCGTTCGGATCGAAAATTCCGTCATCAAACACCGGGTATCGGTGGATGCGTCCGCCAGCTTTTACCCCGAAAATATGGTCGTAATTTCCCCATCCTGGGCTCGGTAAAATCACATCGGTATCATTATCGACAAACAAGTCTGCCAATAGGCTCAGCCCGTGGGTGAGGCCGACAGTGCAAAACGGAGATGTCATCGGGCCATCGCCCTTTTTGGCCAGGTGTTCCCCCCAGGCGGCCCGCAAGGCCTTGTTTCCGCCTTGAGGTGAATAAAGCGTCGTGTCCTCGAGGCTGATGTCTCGCAGGTGGTCCGCGATGGCAGCGAGCGGCAGTGCGGCGCCATGGCCGTTTGTCAGCTGGCCGATGGTCGCGTTGATTTTGGCTGACTTCGCTTGTGCGGCCTGGGCTGGAATACCAATCGGAAAAAACATGCGCCGCCCCAGGGCTGACAGGCAAGCTGCCGCGGCGGGGTGATGGGTTTCAATGGCGGTGTTGAGGATTTGACTTGGGTGCATCAACGGGCATTAACTAAGGCTCTCGGTGCTGGCCAAGTCCTTCAGAAAGCCGTAAAAATCTCGGGCATTCAAAAAAGTGAAGACATGGCGACCAAAACGCAACGCATCTCCACTTTTGAGTGGGCGGCTATCGCCTTTGATAAGGCGTTTCTTGTTCACCCAGCTGCCATTGGTAGAGCCCAAATCCTGGACGATGAACTGTCCTGTTGGCGGGTCTTCTTTCATGCGTGCATGTTGTTTTGACACGGTGTAATCGTTGATCACGATTTCGCTGTCGATGGTTCTGCCCACGCTAAACCATGTGCTGCCATGTGCGCCCTCGGCGGCTTGGGGCGGCCTGACGGGCATGAAGCGAACGGGGCTTGTTTGGGTTTGTGGTGCTTCGGCCATGGTGGCCGCGTTGAGGTGATGCATGGTCAAGTTTCGCCCCGGCAAGGGGGATGGGACCAATTTCCCATCGCGGATTTCGGCGGCGATCAACACTGGGGATGGGTTTGCCATCAAAAAGTCAATGCGATCGACTGTCACAGAAAACTCCATCACGGACTTGATATTTAACCAACGCTGGCTCACTTTTTCTCCTTTGGAGCAGAGTAGCAAAGCGGAGGGTGATAGTCTGTCGGCATGCGTCAAATTAGTCCCGAAGCTTCTGTATTTAAGATTGAAAAAGCACCCTATTATGTTGCCGTGGGCGCCGAGGTGGAGGGCTTTGAACGCGCTCATGCGGCGCAGATCCCTGTGCTGCTGAAGGGGCCGACGGGTTGCGGAAAGACCCGCTTTGTTGCCCATATGGCCCACAAGCTCGATCGCCCGCTGATCACCGTGGCATGTCATGAGGACCTGAGCGCGAGTGATTTGGTGGGCCGATACGTACTTGAAGGCGATGAGATGGTCTGGCTCGATGGGCCCCTCACTCAGGCTGTGCGGATGGGCGCTATTTTGTATTTGGATGAGGTGGTCGAGGCCCGAAAGGACACCATGGTGGTCATTCATCCACTCGCCGATCATCGGCGCCAACTGTACATCGACAAGCTGGGGGCTGTGCTCAATGCGGCCCCAGGTTTTATGCTCGTGGTCAGCTATAACCCTGGCTACCAGTCGATATTGAAAGACCTGAAGCCATCCACGCGCCAACGTTTTGTGGCCTTTGACTTTTGCTATCCACCCCCTGAAATTGAGGCTGAGGTGGTGGTTACGGAGTCTGGGGTCGACATCAAAATCGCCGCAGCATTGGTGGGCATCGCTGGCCGGGTGCGCAACCTGACCGACCGGGGACTGGTTGAGGGGGTGTCGACCCGTTTGCTGATTTATGCAGGCTTGTTGATAGCGCAGGGTAGCGCCCCACAAGAGGCCTGCGCCGCCGCACTGTCTGCTGCGCTTACCGACGACCCGGATATGGCCGCCACAATACAGGCGGTGGTCGCGGACTTCTTTTAATGGGGAGGCCTTGGTGGACCCGACAGATTTCGCGCCAGGCTTTGCGTGATTTGTCTCAGTCTCGAGGGGGCACTGCGCGGGTGTGGCTGCGTCATGTCCGTGCGGTCACCGAGGCTTTGGGGCCTGATGTTGCTCAGGTTTACACGCGATTACTGTTGGTCGCAGCCGGTCAGCCTATGGTCGCTCGAGCGCTCGCTGAGTCGCTTCCGGACATATTGGCGACGGTTGGGCCAAAAAACAGGCCTCGATTTCATCAGATAATGGTCGGGGTGTTGGAGCAGGCGCACCCGGCGGCGCCGTTGATTGCGACCCATTTGCCCGCCTTGTTGGAGGCCCTTGACGACGGCGCCTTGGCCGCTTTTGTGGCCACAGCACTTCAACAGCATGAGACATCGCCTCAAAGGGCGTCGGCATTTCTAAAAATGGAGTCCGCGACCGCCCATGTGGTGGCGAATGAGGGGAAAACCGGCACAAGTTTGGTGAGCATGATTCGCTCCCTCAGTTTGTATGCTCAGGCCCATTGTGGTGCTGCTGTACGAATAATGCCCGGGGGCGAGCACGCATTTACCGATGGCCGACATCTTTATCTTCCTGAGCGAATCGATATATTTAACGATGAGCGAGACGAGACTGCCTACTGGGTGGCCACCGCGCGTGCTGCGGGATTTATCGAGTTTGGGTCTTTGAATATCGATCTCAACCAGGTGAGTGGTCCCTGGCCGACGGCCCGGCCCGATGAAATGCCATTTGAGCGCATGGTCCGTGGGTTTGATAATCCATCGGTGGCCAGCGCATTGTTTTTGATTTTTGAGCGGGCGCGCGTGGAGGCGAAGCTTCGGTTGGTCTATCCGGGGGTTGCTCGGCGCATTGACACCTTGGATTCGGCGCTCACGGGGCGAGGAAATTGGGGTGATTCGGCAGTGGACAAAGCGCTCGCTGCTGTGGCGGCTAAACTCGACGGTTTGCCGGTGTCTGATGGGGAAGCGAATGGTGTGGCGGACCGTGTTTTGGCGGACAACCCCGGGGGCGTTGGCGTCAATGGGAGTGTGGCGGCGATGGTCGCTGGCTATCGCCATATTCGGGGGTTGATGGCTTCTGCCACAGGGCCCATGGTGAGTCCCGACTTTGGTTTTCGTCCTCAGGCCATGAGCGATGCAGACAAGGCCGTGGAGGCGTCGGCGGCTGATTTGCTTCGGCGTTTGGGTGGAGAAGATGGCATTGAGCGTGCACGGAAAACAGTGTTGTCTCAAGACGTTGATGGGCTCAGCTATGCCGAGATGTCGGACTTTTTAGACCGTCTTGAGGCACCTGGCGGACCGATGGCGAAAGAGGATGATGTGGGATTGGTGGGCCGAGATCTTCGTCACGACCCAGATGTCGACCCCGAGGCCCAAGTTCTCCGGTTTCGCTATCCGGAGTGGGACCATATTCTCGGAGAATATAAGCCCGATTGGACGACGGTGAGCGAGTTTGCTTTGGCCGGTGGCAGCGCAGAGTTTGTTTCGGGCGTGATATCCGAATATGGTGGCTTAATTGCGGATCTTCGCCGTACGTTCGAGGCCTTACGGCCGGAGGCCATGCGCTTCAAGCGGGGATTAGCCGACGGTGAGGAGCTCGATATGGACGCGGTGATCGCCGCACGAATGGCCCGTAAAGCTGGGGTCTCTGGGCCTGCGGGTGTGTACCGTTCGAGGCGCCGAAACCAACGGGATGTCGCTGTTGCTTTTTTGGTGGATATGTCCTCGTCGACAAACGAACATATCAATACGGCTTCCAAAAAAATCATTGATGTAGAGCGAGAGGCTTTGGTGGTGGCTGCAGAGGCCATTGTGGCCTTGGGGGACCCGCTCGCGATTTACGGCTATTCGGGTTTTGGCCGTCACAGCGTGGCCTTTTATGTGGCCAAAGCGTTTGACGATCCTTGGGATGGTCGTGTCGCTGAGCGCATAGGTAGGCTCAATTGGAAAATGGAAAATCGCGATGGTGCGGCGATTCGTCACGCCGTGGCCAAGCTTGAGCGTGGGCCGGCCAAGGTGAAGCTCTTGATTTTGCTGTCCGACGGAAAGCCGCTTGATTGTGGCTGCGATCAATACAGTGATGAATACGCTCAAGCCGATACCAAGATGGCCTTGGCCGAGGCCAAAGCGGCGGGGGTGCATCCGTTTTGCATCACCGTCGACCCATATGGGCGGGGCTATCTACGAGAGATGTACGGGGAGGGTGGCTACATCATCATCGACTCTGTTGCCGCTTTACCCATGCAACTTCCCACCATCTACCGGCGGCTCACCTCCAGATAGGCTAATCGGGGCCAAGGAGCTTAATTATGTCGACCGGAATGCACCATTTGCACATGAACCTCGCGCACCTTTTGGTGCTTACCGCTTTGATTGGGATGATTCTCTCGGTTTTGGGCGCAGCTTCAAAACCAAGTCTGGCCATGCTGATGGCGAAAAACCACAAATTCGGCGTGTTGATGCTGGGTCGCCTGATTTATGCGGCTGGCTTTGGCGTCGCGATCACCGGTGGTCACAGCTTTGCTCACCCTTGGATGATCGCTGGTATTCTCTTTTGGGGCGGCGTCGAAGTGGCCGGCAAGCGCTTGATTGGCCCAGAGCTTCAGGCCGTGATTGACGGTGACTCAGCCTCATCCAAGTTGATGATTGGCGCAGCGGTGCAGTTGGTGATCATCGTGACAGTGTACGGTTTGATGCAGATAAAGCCCGTCCTTTGAGCGCAGTATTTGGGGTCATTGGCGATATTCACGCCAGTTGGCCTCTGCTCGATACAGTTCTCGATGCTTTGGCCACTGGGCCAAAATTAGATGGGGTGTTGTTGGTCGGCGACTTTTGTTGTGCGGGGCGGGGTCATCAGCAAAATAATGAGCGTCGCGTGGAGTATTTGCTGGCGGTCGACCGGGTTTTTAAGACTGTGGCGGGCCTGGGTGTTGAGATTTTATATGTGCCAGGCAATCATGATCACCCGAGCTTGAGTTTTTCAGGAAATATCGATGGTAGCAGTCGGACTGTGGGTGGCTTGGTGGTCGCGGGAATCGGTGGTGCTGGACCAGATAAAATGGGCTTTTGCTATGAGTGGGATGAGGCGGATGTGCGGACGCTTAAGTTGCCGGTCGCCGATATTTTGCTCAGTCATTGTCCAGCGCTCAATACGGACTTTGATCGGCTACCGTCTGGGGCTCACGTGGGGTCAAAGGCGGTGGCGGAGCGACTGGAAGCGATGTCAGGTGTGGCGGTTTTTGGGCATATTCACGAGGCCCACGGGGTTGGGCAAGTTGGGAACTGTTTGGTGATAAATCCGGGTGGGCTCGGGCCACCGATGGCACATCCACGCGCAGGTTGGGTCTATGGAACTGATGCTGTGGTGTTGAAAGATCTACGAAACGACACCCAAGTACGCGCAGAGAGGCGGCCGGGTCGTTAGAGCGCAGCCATGAATAAGAACGGAAATGGTGGGAAGCCTCCTTGGCAGCGCGATGGAGAGGATGAGGACACGCGAGAGGGTGGGCGCTCATCCCGAAAAAGCAAGCCAGGCGGGGACGACCGTGGTGTAGACGGCCCTCGTTCTGACGGCCCTCGTTCTGAC
>OBJC01000177.1_pt1 | contig 10044 bp, 11 predicted proteins | sample 1481521 | NCBI WGS metagenome assembly OBJC01 (sample SAMEA2341961, study PRJEB22496) | metagenome | biome: marine; feature: hydrothermal vent; material: water | place: Pacific Ocean | collected 2011/2012 | reverse complement strand
CGGGGTTGTTACCTCTAAAGGAGAACGATACGTTAGATACACCACCTGATATTTTTGCATAAGGTAGGTTTTTGGTAATCTCACGGGTGGCTTCAATAAAGTCTACGCCGTAGTTATTGTGTTCTTCAATACCCGTTGCCACTGCAAAGATATTCGGATCGAAGATAATGTCTTCTGGCGGAAAATCTACTTCGTTGACCAAGATATTGTAGGCATCTGTACAGATTTCGATTTTGCGTTGTTGCGTATCGGCTTGGCCAACTTCATCAAAAGCCATGACAATAATCGCCGCACCATAGCGTTTACAAAGGTGTGCGTATTTAATAAAGTTGTCTTTACCTTCTTTAAGCGAAATTGAGTTAACAATCGCTTTACCTTGTGTACATTTAAGGCCAGCTTCAATAATCTCCCATTTGGATGAGTCCACCATCAGAGGCACTCTAGAGATGTCCGGCTCAGAGGCAATCAGATTCATAAATCGAACCATGGCTGCCTTGCCATCCAACATGCCTTCATCCATATTAATGTCAACCACTTGTGCGCCATCTTCTACTTGGGCTCGGCAAATATCGAGTGCTTCTTCAAACTCTTCGTTTAGAATAAGGCGCTTAAACTTTGCAGAGCCAGTAACGTTAGCACGTTCACCAACATTAACAAATAATGAGTCCTCGCCAATATTGAAAGCCTCTAAACCAGATAATCGACACTCAGGTTTAATCTCGGGTATTTGTCTGGGCGGCAGCCCATCAACAGCATCAGCAATGGCCTTAATGTGGTCAGGTGTAGATCCACAGCAGCCACCTAAGATATTAACCAAGCCAGACTCAGCCCATTCACCCACTTGCTCACTCATGGTAATGGCGCCCAAGTCATACTCACCAAACTCATTTGGCAGGCCAGCATTCGGGTGTGCAGAAGTGTAAGTGTTAGACACACGCGACATTTCAGCCACGTATTGGCGTAATAAATCAGGGCCTAACGCACAGTTAAGGCCGATAGATATTGGGTCAGCATGGCGTAGTGAATTGTAGAATGCTTCCGTCATTTGCCCAGACAGCGTACGGCCAGAAGCGTCAGTAATCGTGCCAGAGATCATAATAGGTAGTTCAACACCGTCATCTTCAAATACTTGTTGAACGGCAAAAATAGCCGCCTTGGCGTTCAGAGTATCAAAGATGGTCTCGATCAGGATAATGTCTGATCCACCTTCAATCAAGCCACGAGTTGATTCCATATACACACCAACCAACTCATCAAAAGTAACATTCCTAAAGCCAGGATCGTTCACATCTGGTGAGAGTGAACAAGTACGTGAAGTCGGGCCGATAACACCCGCCACAAAACGTGGCTTGTCTTCAGTTGAAAATTCGTCACAAGCAGCTTTCGCTAGGCGAGCACTTTCTACATTGATTTCATAAGCAAACTCTTCCATCTTGTAATCAGACATGGAAGTTTTGGTAGCGTTAAAGGTGTTTGTTTCAACAATGTCAGCACCCACCTCTAGATATGAGCGGTGAATATCTTGAATTATTTTTGGCTGTGTGAGTGACAAAAGGTCGTTATTACCTTGTACCAAAATATGCCAATCTTTAAAGCGTTCACCACGATACTGCTCTTCGCTGAGCTTGTGCTTTTGAATCATGGTGCCCATAGCGCCATCTAGCACTAAAATTCGTTGCTCTAAAAGGGATTGTAATATCTGTTTTGTCGACATGTTTGATATTATAATTAAGTCTTATTTAATAGGGAGTTTTGATGAAAAAATTATTTGTAGCAATCTTACTGGCCGTTAGTTTTAATGCGAATGCATTTTTGGACTTTAATAGTTTCGGCCCCGATTATAAAGATAACAACTGGCCAATCTGGACACCTATGTATTGGATGGAAAAAGTAACTGATAACGATATGTTTGGCAATAAGCGCAACCAAGGTTATGGCTACCCTTATAACAATAGACCTTACAATATTAACGCTTCACATTTTGATATGAGCCAAATGCCAACGCCGGATCAAGCTTACCAGGCAGAAAGCAATAAAATGACACAGCCTCAACCAATGTTCATGACGCCTGCAGCGCAATCATTTGTCAATCCAGGTAATATGAGTGATTATAGTTTACCAAGCCCTTATCCTAGTAATTATCGATTTAACGAACCACCTAGTCCTTATTCAAACGGATTCTAATTTACGCTCATTTTGAAACTATAGTATTGACTTATAATATTATTATGTTATAATATGCACTCCTTTAACAATTACAAAATATGGAGATAAGACAATGAAAAAGATTTTCGCAGTAGTATTATTAGCATTTTCACTAGGTGCTAACGCATTTTTTAACAACAATGACATGCCTTGGAACAACGGCTTTAACAACAACAACGTTAACGGCTACCAGAAAGACAACGGTATTTTCTCATACAACCCATACGATTACTGGGATCCACGTTGGTACATGGAAGAAATGAGCAATATGGTTGACGAGCTTGACGATGAGTTTAATACTGATAGCAACAACAGTGGCTATGGTTACAACCCATACAGCAACGGTCCTTGGAACAGAACTGCAACAGCAGCACCTGCTCCACAGGCTGCAGTAAAATAATTTAATTTATTTTTGCTAGAAAAAACCAGCACTTGTTGCTGGTTTTTTTTCGTCTGATGAAAATTATTGGTTTATAATGAATTCTATTTTTTAAATATCAGAGGAGAGTAAGATGAAAAAAATGATTACAGTTTCACTATTAACCCTAGCATTAAATGCAACAGCTGGCTGGGGTGGTAATAACAGCCCTTGGGGTAACAATGGTTTTAGCAACGGCCCATGGGGTGGCTCTAACAATAACAACGGTATTTTTGGTAGCAACCCATACTCAATGTTTACACCTGACTGGTTCAGTGAAGAGATGGACGACATGATGGATGAGTTTGATTCTAATAACAGTGGTCCATGGGGTAATAGCACTCCTTGGAATAATTCTAACTTTGGTAATTCACCTTGGGGTAACAAAGGTTTTAGTAACGGTCCGTGGAGTAACAAAGGCTTTAGTAACAACCCTTGGGGTAATAAAGGTTTTAGCAATGGTCCATGGGGTAATAGCACTCCTTGGAATAATTCTAACTTTGGTAATTCACCTTGGGGTAACAAAGGTTTTAGTAACGGTCCGTGGAGTAACAAAGGCTTTAGTAACAACCCTTGGGGTAATAAAGGTTTTAGCAATGGCCCATGGGGTAATAGCACTCCTTGGAGTAACTATGGTTATAACAAACCAATTTCTGCAACGGCGGAAACTGGTGCAAAATAGGTCAAGCAAACAAATCGTTTGATATTGAAAAAGCCGGCTTTATGCTGGCTTTTTTGTTGCTAAAATACTTTAATCATGTGGACTTACATACTTAGACGTGCCCTATATAGTATTCCTATTTTATTAGGTGTTAATCTAATTACATTTCTGTTGTTTTTTATGGTGAATACGCCGGACGATATGGCGCGTATTCAGCTAGGTGCTAAACACGTCACACAGGCTGATATTCATACTTGGAAAGAAGAAAAAGGCTACAACAAGCCTTTATTTTTAAATACCGACCAGTCGGGCACAGCAATACTTACCGATACCATTTTTTATCAAAAATCGATCCCCTTATTCCAATTAGATTTTGGTCATTCAGATTCTGGCAGAAATATCAACAAAGATATTAATGAACGTATGTGGCCATCACTAGCTTTGGCGATTCCATCCTTTATTATTGCACTATTAACCAACATTGTATTTGCTATGTGGATGGTGATGTTGCTCGGCACTAAGTTGGAGCGGCTAACTTTAATCTTGAGTGTGGCGCTTATGTCTATTTCTGGATTGTTCTATATTATTATTGCGCAAAAAGTGGTGGCTGGAATGTGGCATTGGTTCCCTGTTTCAGGTTATCAAAGTGGCTTTGAGTCTTGGCGTTTTGTTATGTTGCCGGTACTCATTGGTGTGGTCGCCGGGCTAGGTTCAGGGGTGAGGTGGTATCGTTCTATTTTCTTAGAAGAGATCAACAAGCCTTATGTTAATACCGCCCGTGCTAAAGGCCTCAGCGAACAGCAAGTGCTATTTAAGCATGTGCTAAAAAATGCCATGATTCCTATTCTTACGGGTGTTGTAGTGGTGATCCCATCATTGTTTATGGGTAGTCTAATTATGGAGAGTTTTTTCTCTATTCCTGGCTTAGGTAGCTACACCATTGATGCGATTAATTCGCAAGACTTTGCTATTGTTCGAGCCATGGTATTTTTAGGCTCAATCCTTTATATTGTTGGCTTGTTGTTAACGGATATCTCCTATACTTGGGCTGATCCGAGGGTGAAGTTTAAATGACTTTTATCTGGCTATGGACTGACTTTTTACTTTGGGTGTTGTTTGCTCTGAGTATGGTTGCTGTGGTGAAAATACGTGGCAATGAATTGCTGCGTCAAAAATGGCAAAAAGTTTTTGCTCAGCCTTTGGCGCTGTCTGCTTTTATTATTTTTTCCTTTTATATTTTAATCGGTTTGTCAGATTCTATTCATTTTAGACTGGATAACAACACCACGACTTACAGTGTATTAGATAGGGCGCTATTGCCTGCATTAGAAGCTGAAGAAAAAACCTACTCTACCCCACTGAATTTTGAGCAATTTTCAAAAGAATATTTAGATAACGGCCTTCGCGGACGCGTACATCTAAACCTGGTCTCAAATGAAATCACCAATGCCAGTGACAACACCAAAAATCTTTTTTCTATTAGTGCTAACGCACTGCTTTATGCGGTCGCTATCTTTGTAGCTTTTGTCTTATTTCTGAAAAAATTCACCTCGATTAATATCCGAAACAATCGGCATGCTTTTATTACCATATTGATTTTGATATTTTTCTGCACTTGGGTGGTGTTGCTAATGCCAAATTATCACATCTTGGGTACTGACAAAGCCGGTATTGATGTCTTTTATAAAGCGGTAAAGAGTATTCGAACAGGGATGATATTTGGTTTGTTAACTACGCTTTTGGCCTTGCCACCGGCAATTATTTTAGGATTAATGGCGGGCTACTTCAGAGGCAAAACCGATGATATTATTCAATACATCTATACCACCATTAATGCCATTCCCGGCATCCTACTAATCGCCGCTTTGGTGCTAATCTTACAAGTATATATGGACGAACACGCAAGCGATTATGCCTCAAGCCTTGAACGTTCAGACCTTAAATTATTATTGCTTTGTGTGATACTGGCGCTCACCTCTTGGACGGGATTGTGTCGCCTCATTCGTGCCGAAACCCTCAAGCTCTCAGAGCTAGAATTTGTTCAAGCTGCCAAAGTGTTTGGCATTAGTAATATCAAAATTTTGTTTAATCATCTCATGCCCAATGTCATGCATTTAGTGCTTATCTCCATTGTGTTGGATTTCTCAGGCTTGGTACTGATCGAAGCGGTATTGTCCTATATTGGCGTCGGCGTAGATGCAACCACTATGAGCTGGGGTAATATGATTAACGCGGCACGTCTAGAACTCTCAACCGATCCAGTAGTATGGTGGCCATTAGCCTCTAGCTTTATTTTTATGTTTATTTTGGTACTCAGTGCTAATCTATTTGCTGATCGCGTGCGTCAGGTGTTTGATCCAAAAGGAGACACAGATGCCTAAACCGCTGCTCAGTGTTGAAAATTTATCAATCTTCACAAAATCACAAAAAATCGTAAAAGATATTAGTTTTGAAATTTACGAAGGTGAAATCTTTGCCCTAGTGGGTGAATCTGGCTCTGGAAAGAGCTTAACAGCTTTAAGTGTGGTTGATTTGCTTTCTAAAAACCTCAAAAAGCATGGAAAAATCACTTATCAAGGCATTGATTTAAGCCATTCGAAAAATATCCAAAATTTTCGTGGTACTGAAATTGCTTTTATTTTTCAAGACCCGACCAATAGCTTAAATCCAATTATGACCATTGGCGAGCAAGTAGATGAAGTACTGGCCTTACATACCAATTTAAGCAAAAAACAGCGTAAATCGCGTGTTTTAACGTTATTTGATCAGGTTGATTTGGATACCAGTGTGCAAATGTACGCTCGTTATCCTCATCAAGTCTCTGGCGGCCAAAAACAACGAGTGATGATTGCCTGTGCGCTTGCTGGTGGTGCCAAATTACTGATTGCTGACGAGCCAACCACAGCGCTTGATGTCACCACGCAAAAACAAGTGCTTGAGTTGTTACTTGATCTTAGAAAAAATCAGAAATTATCGATATTACTCATTACCCACGACCTATCAGTGGTGAAACTGATGGCGGATAGGGTGGCAGTGATGCATCAAGGTAAAATTATTGAAAGCCGAGATAAAACTGAATTTTTTCAAAGTCCAATTGAGGACTATTCCAAGGAGCTGTTGGTGACCTTGCCAAAAGGTAATCGATCTGGGGAATTTGGCGAAGTGCTAATTGACGGCAACAATGTTAAGGTTTATTTTCCAATTAAAACCGGCTTACTCCGGCGAACAACAGATTACGTTAGAGCCGTGGATGAAATTAACTTTACTTTACAACAAGGGCAGAATCTTGCTATTGTTGGAGAATCTGGCTCGGGAAAAACCACACTGGCCAAGGCTATTATGCGCCAGTTAGATCTGCACGAGGGAAGTTTAAGTATGAGTAATAAAGCCATTAGCACTTATGCACGCAAGGCGTATGCTGCTATGGTACAAATTGTTTTTCAAAATGTCACCTCAAGCTTTAACCCGCGTATGCGCATCTCTCAAACCTTGCTAGAGGGCTTGCAAGTGTTAAATCCAACCCAAGCAAATACCGCTTATTTGAAAGAGTTATTACAAGAAGTAGAGCTTGATCCAGAACTCATGCATCGTTACCCGCACGAGCTTTCAGGTGGCCAATTACAGAGACTGTCCATCGCCAGAGCGATTAGTGTTAACCCGCAGGTAATTATCTGCGATGAACCTACTTCAGCTCTCGATGCTACGGTTAAAGTTCAGATACTAGATTTATTACTACGTCTACAGCGTGAAAAAGGTGTGAGTTATATTGTCATTACCCACGATATTTCGATTGTAGATTATTTTGCTGATCATGTGATCGTTATGAAGCAAGGTAAAGCTTTAGAGAGCGGGTCTACGAATGAGATACTTAATAATCCTAAAAATAACTACACTAAAGCTCTCTTATCTTCAGTTTTAGGTTGATTTTGAACCTAGGGGTTGCAAAAAGTATATTAGAATGTTATAATATACACCTCATCAACCAAGAGGAAGTAAAATGAAAAAAATTATCACTGCCATGTCAATGGCTATCGTATTAACAAGTAGTAACGCTATGGCTCAAGAGGAATTTGGTTTGGGCTCAATTAATGATTTCTTCTCAGAAATGAGAAACTCAATTGAAGAGGGTGTTACTAGTGCTTCTGATTCAATTGAAAAGAGTGTTACTAGTGCTTCTGATTCAATTGAAGAGGGTGTTACTAGTGCCTCTGATTCAATTAATGAAAGTACGACAGAAGTTCAGAACATTGATTTCTCACTTGACGCTATTAAGGCAGCAATCTTTGGTGAACCTGAAGTTGTAGAAAAAATTATCTATAAAGATAAGCCGGTAGAAGTAGTAAAAGAGAAAATTGTTTATCAAGAGAAAATTGTTGAAAAGATTATTAAGATACAGCCTAAAGAAAGAAATTGTGTGACTAAAGTGCACCAATTAGCTGTTCCAGCAGGTGAGTCAACAACAACAACAACTTGTACTGAATGGAAATAACCTTCATTTAGAATGATAAAAAAGCCGCTTTAAGCGGCTTTTTTATTGCCAAGTAAAATACTTATGATCAGTGATTATTGTAAAATATCATCCCATTAAGACTTTAGGAATAAACAATGAGCGACAACTGTATTTTTTGTAAATTAAGAGATGAGCGTGTTATTTATGAATGCGAACACACAAAAGCGTTTATTGATACTTATCCCGCTTCACCTGGGCATACGCTGATTATTCCTAAGCGTCATTTTGCCACGTATTTTGAAGCCACTGATGATGAAATACTAGCTATTGGTAAAGCACTCAAAGCTGCTAAGAAAATCCTTGATGAAGAGTTTTCACCTGATGCTTATAACATTGGCGTTAACAATGGTGAGGCCGCAGGACAAAGCGTCATGCACCTGCATGTGCACTTAATACCACGATATAAAGGTGATGTTGAAGATCCAAAAGGCGGTGTACGTTGGATCCTGAAAGACAAGGCTAACTATTGGGATAGTAAAGAAACCACTAAAAGGGTGACTTAGCCAAAACACACGTCCCTATTTTTATTCATTGATTAGGTGTATAGTTAAATTAAACCAATCAAAAAAAATAGGAGGTAGTATGAAGTTTAAAAGTATCACCGTAGCGCTCGCAGCCACTATGTCAACAGTGGGCACTTCAATGGCCGCACAATCATGGGCTAAAGATTATGCCCAATCAGTGCACACACAGGCAAAAATTAATACACAAGCCGTACAACCCTGGCACAAAGGTTATCAGCCAGAAGTTCAGCCTTGGTCAAAACTAAGTGGTCGTTACTTAAAGAGTGCAAGTAGAATGTACAATCACGGTATTAAAAGAGCTTAACAAGCTTTATTTTTGAGTTTTTTGTAAGTTTGACAAATCCTTAAGCACGGTTGTCACGTGATTTTGCGGGTCAACCCCTTTGTAAATTTTGACAATATTACCCTCCGGGTTAACAATAAAACTGTTTCTTTTGGCAAATTTAATAATCCAGTAATCTCCTAGCGAATCATACTCTTTGGCAACCTTGCCATCAGCATCAGATAGGATCGAAAAAGGCAGGCTATTTTTCTCAGAAAATTTTTGATGAGATTCTACGTCGTCTAAGCTAATGCCAAACACAATCGCTCGTTTTGCGATAATGTGATTAATCGCATCTCGAAAACTACAGGCCTCAGTGGTACAGCCCGGCGTATCGTCTTTTGGATAAAAATACACCACCACCCATTGCCCCTGGTAATTATTTAAAGTGTGAGGTTTATTGTGCTGATCAATCAGTGTGAAATCTGGCGCTTGCTGGCCTAGCTCAAGGGCTGCTTGTGATTGATTAAATAAAGTTAGTAAGCTAAGCATAACTAAAAATTTTCTAATAAAAGTAAGTAGCATAACAATTTAATTTTTAATAAATTAATACTTTAGCATAGTTATTATAATCTTAGTGAATTTTAAAAATTTCGATTACATTTTAAATGGTGTTATATTCATACTCTGTGCTGATATAAATAATATTTTTAGATAAATTTTAACTTGTGCCTCGATTAAACGAAGTGTATAGTTCAATTCAACACTTTTTTAAATTATTGAGAGGATGTAGTATGAAAATAACAGCAGTAAAATTATGTATTGGCTTGGCGCTAGCTATCAGTACAACCGCACAATCTAATTGGGGTAATTCAGCAGGGATGATGCCATTTGGTGGTCAGGGTTTTTCTCAGCCAATGCAATCCTTTGGTAGTTCTACGCCGTGGGGTGGGCAAAGTAACAATCAATCAAGATATCAACCTAGATACAACCCATACAACAGAGGTAACGGCGGTTATGGTAGAGGCTATCAGCAAGCGCCACAGGAGCAGCCTTTTGGTGGTATGAGTATGATGCCTTTTAGTGGCATGTCCCAACCTCAGCCTCAATATCGTCAACCACAATCATCATTTATGATGCCAGGCATGGATCAAGGTATTCGTTCCATGATGGAACCTGGAAAAATCATGGCAGAAGAGGCAACACCAGGCATGTACATGAAACCAACTTGGCGTTAAATTAATTTTATCAATTTAACACACAAGCTTTATATAGATTGAAGCACTGTAATGCCAGTATTAGTAGAAGCAACCTCAGTGATAATCAAGCGCTCAGCCATTGATGAAAAATGGCCTGGAGGCTGGGAGTCATTTGTACGAGATGTTCCTAATCAAACACTTTGTGCCGATACTTTGCTTGCACGAGTAGGTTTTATGAACCCAGATGATGTTGAGTCGTATATAA
>OBJC01000175.1_pt1 | contig 10145 bp, 8 predicted proteins | sample 1481521 | NCBI WGS metagenome assembly OBJC01 (sample SAMEA2341961, study PRJEB22496) | metagenome | biome: marine; feature: hydrothermal vent; material: water | place: Pacific Ocean | collected 2011/2012 | reverse complement strand
TAGGCACAAACTTCCATGGTTGGCAGTTGCAAAAATCTGGCATTCGCACAGTTCAACAAGTGGTTGAAGAGGCCTTATCCAGTATTGCTGACAAGCCTATTCGTGTATTTTGCTCAGGCAGAACAGATGCAGGTGTACATGCGCTTGAACAAGTGATTCACTTTGAAACTGATGTTGAACGCAAAGACAGCGCATGGCTGTTTGGCGGTAATGTTAATCTACCTTATGATGTGAATTTTAAGTGGGTTAAGCAAGTCAATGATGATTTTCATGCACGTTTTAATGCCCACGCTAGGCAGTATCATTACAAAATTCACAACACGCCAGTACGCTCTGCACTGTCTGGTGCCTACACACTTTGGGAGCCAAGAAAATTGGATGTAACAGCCATGAGTGTAGCAGCTGAATATTTGCTTGGTGAGCATGATTTCTCTAGCTTTAGAGGTAGTTTGTGCCAGGCCAAATCTCCAATCAAAACCATTGAATTTATTCGATTAACTCAAACTGATCATGAAATCTTACTCGATATTAAAGCCAATGCATTCTTACACCACATGGTGCGTAATATTGTTGGCACACTACTCAAGGTTGGCAGAGGTGAAAAATCGATTGAATGGGTTAAAGAAGTACTGGAAGCAAAAGACAGAAAGCGTGCTGGCGCCACTGCTGAGCCACAAGGACTATACTTCGTAAAAGCGTTTTATGAAAATTTATAAGCAATAGTTGTACATATAAAAAGACCCGAGCTTAACTCGGGTCTTTTTATTTTTATTCCAATAACGGCTTTATGAAATCAGATGTTTAAGTGGACTCTTAGAGGCCGCCTCTTCATCGCCTAACTCTTTCCAAGCAAAACGAAGTGCATCAGTACGGCGTTCATAAAAACGGTCTTCACCGAATCTGTCTATAAAGCCAGATCGTTTCAAAACGCTTTCAATACCTTCTGTTCGAGCAAATAAAATCTCAACACCACCAGCAGAACAACGCTCTAGAAGACCTGTCAAAACATCCTCGCCAGAAGCGTCAATTTGGTTAATACCGGCCATATCTACAATGATATATTTTAAGCACTCGTGCTTATCGGCAATAAGTTTTAAAATTTTATCTTCAAAATAACCAGCATTGGCAAAATAAAGTGAGCCTGAGTATTTAACAATTGACACTACTTCACAGCGTTCCAGCTTATTATCTAGCGCATTAACCAACATACTTGATCCATCGTGCGCAGACAGCTCTGTAAATCTTGGCTCCATCGTGCGATACAAAAATAACGCCAATGACAAAATCACACCAATTACAATACCATTTTCCAAGTGTGGTGCAAATAATAGCGTTAATACAAACGATGTCACTGCAACAATTGCATCATGCTTTTCAACTTTCCAGGCATGCATAATCGGTGCAAATTTAATCAAGTTAATCACGGCCATGATAATTACAGCTGCCAAAGTTGCTTGAGGTAAGTGGTATAACAATGGCGTTAACCATAATAAAGTAATACCGACAATTACCGCCGTTACTACTGATGAAAAACCTGTGATTGCACCTGCTGAAATATTCACTGCCGAACGTGAAAATGAACCTGAAACTGCGTAACCTTGGAAAAAGCTTGAAACAACGTTCGCCAAACCTTGACCCATTAATTCTTGATCAGCATTAAGGCGTTGTTTGGTTTGTGCAGCCATGGCTTTCGCAATCGAAATAGCTTCCATAAAACCAATCAAACCAATTGTTATTGCTGTCACAATCATCTGATTGATTACAGAAAAATCAAAATTTGGAATGGTTAACGAAGGCAAGCCCTCAGGAATAGAACCAACAATTGCACCGCCAAGACCACCATCTGCCACTGGTGTGCCAAAATCCATTACCCAAGAAATAATCGTAGTTACTACTACTGCCAATAAAACACCGGGTAATTTTGGTGCGTACTGCTTAACACCAATCATAATAGCAAACGCAACAATTGCGGCAAACAAAGTCCATGCGTGTGTATGCTGCGAAGCATTAATTAACACACCCCAAACCTGCTCATAAGTATGTTCACCTACACCTTTATCAACGCCAAATACTTTGGACAACTGCGAGGTGCCAATAATAATCGCAGCCGCGTTGGTAAAGCCAACCACAACTGGGTGAGATAAGAAGTTAATAACAAAACCAAGTTTTAGTGCGCCTAACGCAAATTGGAATATACCTACCAAGAATGCTAGCAATGAAGCGTAAGCTGCATAAGTTACCATATCAGCACCTGGCGGAATAATCGTCGGAATAGCAGCAGCAGTTAATAGAGACACAACAGCAACAGGGCCAGTACCTAACTGACGAGATGAGCCCATCAATGCTGCAATCATCACTGGTAAGAATGAGGCGTATAAACCGTATTGTGGCGCAAGACCTGCTAATTGTGCGTAAGCCATTGATTGTGGTACTAATACCAATGCAACGGTCAAACCTGCGACTAAATCTGCTTTTAGTATGTCTTTATCTTTTATCTCATGAATCCACGCCAAAAAAGGCAAAAACTTCGCAATCTTATCCATTTGTAATTCCAATTATTTTAAAAATTCTAGTTCTAACTACAGAAGAGTCAGGGGAATATAAGAAATATATTATATAATAATGACTACATTTAATGTGTGTCATTTTGTATAATACTGACCTTGTCTTTTCAGACAAATCTATTTCAATAAATTTAAAAATACAAGGATTAGGTCTATGAAGCTAATTGAGAATTTACATTTTAATAATATCCGTGGCGATATTACTGGTGGTATTACAGCAGGTGTTGTCGCTCTTCCATTTGCCATTGCAATGGGTCTAGCCTCAGGTGCAGGTGCAATTGCAGGTCTTTATGGTGCAATTATTACTGGCTTCTTTGCTGCGTTATTTGGTGGTACAGGTGCTCAGGTATCTGGTCCAACCGGCCCAATGACGGTAGTGATGGCATTGATTGTCACTAAGTACATCGCCCTATTTCCTGAAACTGGATTAGCCATCGCCTTCACTACTGTTGTATTAGGTGGCTTGTTCCAAATTGGCTTTGGTGTTTTAAGATTAGGCCGTTTTATCAACCTGATGCCGCACCCAGTAACCTCTGGCTTTATGACTGGTATTGGTGTTATTATCATCATTTTACAAATCCCGCAAGTACTTGGCTTATATGAGATTAAAGGCTCTACCATGGGTATTTTTTCGCAACTAAGTGGTGTTGAAAACTATTTTGCCAATACCGGCGCTATTACCATTGCACTCATTACTTTGGCTGTGGTTTATTTGCTGCCAAAGAAAATTGGCAAACTTATTCCAGCACCGCTATTTGCACTCATTACCGGTACGTTAATTTTATTATTCTTGCCACAATACTTTTCATCAACAGCTGAACCTTTAAACAGTATGATATTGGGCGAGATCCCAACAGGACTGCCTTCATTCCAAATGCCAGTTTGGGAGTCAAGCATTATTCTTGATATGGTTGCCTCAGGCATGATGCTGGCCATATTGGGCTCGATCGACTCATTGTTGACTTCTTTAGTGTCAGATGAAATCACTCGCACACATCATAAGTCAGACCGTGAATTAATCGGCCAAGGTATTGGTAATACTATGTCAGGTTTATTTGGCGGTTTACCAGGTGCAGGTGCAACTATGCGCACCATGACCAATGTTAAAGCCGGTGGTTTGACCCCGATTTCTGGTGCATTACATGCGGTTTTACTACTTGCAATTGTTTTGGGTGGTGCACAATACGCACAAGAAATTCCACTGGCAGTATTGGGTGCGATCTTAGTAAAAGTTGGTACCGATATTATTGATTGGGAATACTTAAAAGGCTTGATGTCAACGCCAAAATCTGGCGCATTGATTATGATTGTCGTACTCGGTGTTACCGTACTTTACAACTTAATGGCGGCAGTTGGTATTGGCTTAGTAATGGCCAGCCTAATCTTCTTACAAAGAATGACCGACGTTCAATTAGCCAGCATTGTTTCTGTGCAAACCATTGAAGAAGCTTCACATCTTGATGAAGCTCATCAAGAGTTGATCCGTGCCGGTAATACATTATTCTACCAACTGAATGGCCCAATGAGTTTTGGCTCGGCTAAAGGCATTGTTCGAGACTTCTCGACTAAGACTAATTACAATAGGGCGATTCTAGATCTATCAAATGTGCCTGTAATTGATTACACTACTTCACGCGGTATTGCCGAGATTTGCAATATTTGTATTGAAAAATCTGCCGATATCACTATTGTTGGTGCGAACACTAAAGTCAGACATTTCTTAGAAAATATTGGCATTGATAAATCCTTATTAACTTAAGTATTTATCATCTAATAAAAAACCCGCAAGCTGCGGGTTTTTTATTGTGTGTAATTCTAAAGGCTTTAAAAATCCTCATCCCAATCAACTAGTATTTGTTTTTTACCAATATCGACTGAAATAAGGAACGGCTCAATGTATGGCACCCAGTGTTCTTTTCTATCCTTGCTTGACGAAGACTCTTTGTCACCGCTCACTACCAACACATTGTTAGCACCCGTATCGACCAAATTACTAACCTTGCCAAGCACGACCTGTTGTTGGTTGATAACTTCTAGACCTATTAAATCCTCCCAATAATGTTCGCCTTCGAGTAGTTTAGGTAATTGTGATTTTTCAATGTACAAGTCAATGCCAATCATAGATTGTGCTTGTTCACGATTATTGATGTCCTTAAGTTGGGCGACAATAGTTTTGCCTTGCTCTCGACCCTTAAGGATATCTAATGTTTGCCACTGACCATCTATCTGAATATGCCAAGGTTGATAGGATAGGATGTTCTTTCGAGGTTGTGTGTGTGAAAATAATTTCACCCAGCCCTGAACGCCAAAAAGGCCATTGATCTTACCGACCAACAGCCTTTTAGGATTAGAAGGGGTTGCTGTTGAATTACTCAGCAGCTTTTTCCTCTTCTGTTGACTCGTCAGCCGCTTCAGCTGCACTTGCTGCTTCCGCTTCGGCTGTTGCCTTTGCTTCTGCTTCTTCTGCTGCTTTCGCTTCGGCCTCGGCCTTTGCTTCTTCGTCTGCTTTTGCTTTAGCTTCAGCTGCTAATTTAGCCGCTACTGTCGCCGCTCTAGCATCTTGCGCTGCAACACGTTTTTCACGAATTGAAGGGTCTTTGAACTCTTTAACAAGTTGCTTAACACGATCAGAAATTTGTGCACCTTTTGATGTCCAGTAATCTAATCTATCTTCTTCGATGGTAAGCCTAACTTCTTGTCCACGAGCTACTGGATTAAAATATCCAATACGCTCAATGTAACCACTGTCTCTACGTTTTCTAGAGTCTGTTGCTACAATTGAATAAAAAGGTTTTTTCTTGGCTCCACCTCGGGCTAGTCTAATTTTAACCATGGGTTTTTTGCTCCTTTTATTATATTAATACTCATACCGAAAGGCATAAGACGCGAAATTATATCAGTTTTTCAATATCTTGTGCTAATTTCTCTGCATCACCAATGTAAGTCATTGGGGTTAAATCTGCTAGGGCTTGCTTAGCCTCTGCTGGCATATCAAGATCTTTAACAAACTCTGCTAGCACTTGTGCATCAATGGTGTTACCACGCGTGAGTGCTTTGAGTTTTTCATACGGATTTTCAATACCGTAACGGCGCATTACCGTTTGGATTGGCTCAGCCAATACTTCCCAAGAACTATCTAAATCTTCTAACAGTCTTGCTTCATTGGTTTCTAGCTTGCTAATACCTTTTGCAATCGACGCATAGGCAACCAGACAATGGGCACAGCTAACGCCAAGATTTCTAAGTACAGTTGAATCAGACAGGTCACGCTGCCAGCGAGAAATGGCTAACTTATCAGCTAAATGTGTATTTAGCGCATTGGCAATACCTAGATTGCCTTCACCATTCTCAAAATCAATCGGATTCACTTTGTGCGGCATGGTGGATGAGCCCACTTCACCGGCAATGGTTTTTTGCTTAAAATAACCCAAGGAAATATAACCCCAAACATCACGACAATAATCAATCAGAATCGTATTGAAGCGATTCATAGAGTGAAAATACTCTGCCATGTAATCATGCGTTTCAATTTGTGCGGTATACATTGCATAGTTAACACCCAGACCTTCAATAAAATCTTGTGAAATACTCTGCCAGTCAAGATCAGGATAGGCTGAAATATGTGCGTTAAAATTACCCACAGCGCCATTAAACTTACCCATAATTTTGACCGATTTTAAATGTTCAATTTGTCGTTTCAAACGGAATGCAAAGTTAGCCATCTCCTTGCCTACCGTGGTTGGTGAAGCAGTTTGACCATGCGTACGAGACAACATCGGAATACTTGCATTGTCTTTAGCCAAAGCACCAATCAAAGACAATATATTTTGCATCTCGGCTAAAACAACCTCACGACCATCGATCAACATTAATGCATGAGAAAGGTTGTTAATGTCTTCAGACGTACACGCAAAGTGGAAAAATTCACTCACAGCGTTAAGCTCTGCATTATCTTTAATCTTATCTTTTAAGAAGTACTCAACCGCCTTCACATCGTGATTAGTAGTGCGCTCAATATCTTTTACTGCTTGCGCATCTTCAAGTGAAAAGTTAGTGGCAATATCGGCTAAAAATTGACTGGCTTCGACACTAAATGGTGGCACTTCAGGAATGCCATCATTATCTGCCATGACTTGCAACCATTTAACTTCAATTAATACGCGGTATTTAATCAGACCAAATTCACTAAAAATTGAGCTTAAAGCTTTGGTTTTCTCAAAATAACGCCCGTCAACAGGGGAAATAGCAGTTAAAGCATTGAGTTCCATAATTCGCATAGTCAAATCAAATAAATGGTAAAATTATACGCCTTATATGATTCACTTATTAAACAGATGAAAACAGCCTATTTAGCTCACATTGATGAGCGCGCTCAAGATAATTTACCGCCACTAGTACTCAATGCAGAGCAAGCAAAATCTGTCGTTGAAAATTTAATCAAAGGTGGTGATGGAGACTTTTATTTAGATTTACTCACACATCGTGTACCACCCGGCGTGGATGAGGCAGCGTATGTCAAAGCAAGTTTTTTAGCCAGTGTCGCTAAAGGCGAGCAAACTTGTGATGCTATTGATCAAAAACATGCTACGTTTTTATTAGGCACAATGATGGGTGGCTACAACATTGATCCATTGATTGAGCTATTGGACCTAGACGCCACGGCCGAAACTGCCAGAGACGCATTGGCAAAAACGCTACTAATTTATGAGGCATATCAGGCTGTTGTAGAAAAATCAGCCAATAATGCTTTTGCCAAACAAGTGATTGACGCTTGGGCAAATGCAGATTGGTTTACATCTAAAAACAAATTACCAAAAAAAATCAAGCTTATAGTGTTTCGTGTTGAAGGTGAAATTAACACGGATGATCTATCACCTGCAACGGAGGCTTGGTCACGCCCAGATATTCCATTACACGCACAATCAATGCTCGGAAAAACAATGGAAAACCCTCTGGAAACCATTGAAAAACTAAAAGAAAAAGGTTTTCCATTAGCCTTTGTTGGTGACGTAGTTGGTACAGGCTCTTCGCGTAAATCAGCTATTAACTCTGTGCTTTGGCACATGGGCAATGATATCGACTATATCCCTAACAAACGTGGTGGTGGTGTTGTGCTTGGTGGTAATATCGCCCCAATTTTCTTTAATACTGCTGAAGACTCAGGTGCTCTACCAATTGAATGCGACGTGACAAAAATGAGCATGGGCGATGAAATCACTATCTATCCTTATGAAGGAAAAATAACCAATAGTAATGGTGAAACAATTTCTACTTTCGAATTATCACCAACCACTATGCCTGATGAAGTGCGTGCAGGTGGTCGAATTCCGTTAATTATTGGTCGTGGTTTAACCGACAAAACACGACAAGACTTAGGCCTACCTGTCAGTGATCTTTTCTTGCGTCCACAAGACGCCAGCAATAGTAACGCGGGCTATACTCTAGCGCAAAAAATCGTTGGTAAGGCTTGTGGTGTTGAAGGTGTTCGCCCTGGTACTTATTGCGAACCACGCATGACTACTGTTGGCTCACAAGATACCACGGGCGCAATGACCCGTGATGAGCTTAAAGAGTTAGCCTGTTTAGGATTTTCGGCAGAATTAGTAATGCAGAGTTTTTGTCACACTGCTGCTTATCCAAAACCGGTAGATTTAGAACTCCAGCACTCTCTGCCTGACTTTATGCAATCTCGTGGCGGTGTAGCGTTAAAACCTGGTGATGGCATTATCCACTCATGGCTTAACCGCATGTTGTTACCTGATACCGTAGGTACTGGTGGTGACTCACATACACGCTTCCCAATTGGCATTAGTTTCCCTGCAGGCTCTGGTCTAGTAGCGTTTGGCGCCTCAATTGGCGTACTACCATTAGATATGCCAGAATCGGTATTGGTTAAATTCTCTGGCACTATGCAAGAAGGTATTACTCTGCGCGACTTGGTTAACGCTATTCCATACGTCGCAATTCAACAGGGTTTATTAACCGTTGAAAAATCCAATAAGAAAAACATCTTTTCAGGTCGTATCTTAGAGATTGAAGGATTGGGAGATCTTAAAATTGAACAAGCCTTTGAACTTACAGATGCCTCTGCTGAACGCTCAGCTAATGGTTGTACCATCAAGCTCAATAAAGAGCCTGTGGCAGAGTATTTGCAATCAAACATTGCTCTATTGTCTTCTATGATAGAAATGGACTATGAAGACAAAAAGACCATCGCACGCCGTATTCAAGCCATGCAAAAATGGCTAGATACACCCGAATTATTAGAAGCTGATTCAAATTGTGAATATGCGGCTGTAATTGAGATTAACCTCGATGACATTAAAGAGCCAATCCTAGCCTGTCCAAATGACCCAGATGATGTCAAGCTACTCTCTGATGTGGCCAACACACAAATCGACGAGGTATTTATTGGCTCTTGCATGATGAATATTGGTCATTTTAGAGCGGCCGCTCAACTGCTAAAGGGCGACAATAAAACCAAAACTGAATTATGGATAGCACCCCCTACTCGTATGGATGAAGCACAACTTAAGAAAGAAGGTACTTACGATGTATTTGAAAACCTCACAGAACATACTGAGATACCAGGCTGTTCGTTATGTATGGGCAATCAAGCACGTGTTAAAAGCAATTCAACTGTAGTTTCCACCTCAACGCGTAATTTCCCAAATCGTTTGGGTGATGGTGCTGATGTGTATCTATCCTCTGCTGAGGTAGCTGCCATCACTGCAAAATTAGGGCATATTCCTAACATTGATGAGTATATGAAAGCAATGAAAGGCATTGAGCCGATGGCGACCGATATTTATCAATATCTAAATTTTGATCAGTTGTCTGAATACCAAGAAGCTGTTGGGCATATTGCGCTCGATACGATTCTAGAAGAATAATTAGTATCATCCAGACAATAAAAAAGCCGCTAATGCGGCTTTTTTATTGAAATGTTAAAAGAAAGATTATTTAATCTTAGCTTCTTTATACATTACGTGTTGTCTAACAACAGGATCAAACTTTTTAACTTCTACCTTTTCTGGGTGAAGACGCTTGTTTTTAGTTGTTGTGTAAAAATGGCCAGTTTTAGCCGATGATACTAATTTGATTTTTTCTCTCATACCTTACTCCTAAACCTTTTCGCCACGTGCGCGGATTTCTGCTAATACAGTGTCGATGCCTTTCTTATCAACAATACGTAAACCTTTTGCCGTTAACTTAAGTTTTATAAAACGATTTTCACTCTCTACCCAAAAACGGTGCGTGTGAAGATTTGGATAAAAACGACGACGCGTTCTATTGTTCGCGTGCGATACATTGTTGCCACTCATTGGACGCTTACCGGTTACTTGACATATCTTTGCCATAACTAAACTCATCAGAAATCTAAAAGAAAGGAATTATACTTAAAAAAATGGCTAATTTCAAATCGAATTTATATAAATATCCTATTTACTATTAGTTCAACAGACTGTATGATATCTCCACATTGGAGGGATGGCAGAGCGGCTGAATGCACTGGTCTTGAAAACCAGCAAGGATTAATCTCCTTCTAGGGTTCAAATCCCTATCCCTCCACCATTATTT
>OBJC01000174.1_pt1 | contig 10262 bp, 5 predicted proteins | sample 1481521 | NCBI WGS metagenome assembly OBJC01 (sample SAMEA2341961, study PRJEB22496) | metagenome | biome: marine; feature: hydrothermal vent; material: water | place: Pacific Ocean | collected 2011/2012 | reverse complement strand
CTGAGTCGTCATCAAAGCTGTTGTTGCAGCTAAACATATACATTGGTCCGGTCTCTTCGCCCGACACACCACAGTCGGGGTCGTCGCCATCAATCCAGCCATCACCGTCGTTGTCTTCGCCGTCGGTGCAGTTGATGTCGTCGCCCATCGCCTCATCTTCTGCATCATCCCACGCAGCGGAGCAGTCTGCGTCGTGGGTGTCGATGTCACCATCACCGTCGTTGTCGATACCGTCGTTGCACTCAAAACGGTCGTCCAATCCATCGGTCTCTGAGCCGTGGGTCAAACATCCCAGGTCTTCATCGTCAAACCAGCCATCGTCGTCGTTATCAGCACCGTCAGCACAGGTCGGTGCCAAGTCGTCCTCGACATCGTCAAGGGCATCCACGCACCCGATGTCCATAAAGTCGAGCACGAAGTTTCCATCATTGTCGATGCCGTCATTGCATTCGGTGTCGCCAAAGCCCGCCTCTGCCACAGAAAACGTACAGTCTGGGTCTTCGTCGTCGATCCACCCATCACCGTCGTTGTCGATGCTGTCTTCGCATGAAAAGGCAGCCTCTTGGTCGTCGAGGGCTTCTTCACAGTGGTCGTCATCAGCGTCAACATCGCCGTCGCCGTCGTTGTCGATACCGTCGTTGCACGCGTGTGGGCCAAAGCCCAATTCTTCGACACCGCCATCGCAGTCGGGGTCGTCGTGGTCGGCCCAGCCGTCGCCGTCATCGTCGTCGCCGTCAAAGCAGCTTGGCGCGGTGGCCTCGTTTGTATCCCATGCGTTGGCACAGTCAGGGTCTGCAGCGTCGACGTAAATATCCTCGGTCAGGTCGTTATTGGTGCCGTCATTGCAGGCGGTGTCGCCATAGCCAATCTCGGTATCGCCGATCTCACAATCGGGGTCGTGAGCGTCTGTCCAACCATCTCCGTCATTGTCGATGGCGTCATTGCAGCCGGTGATGGGCTCGCCAGTTTCGCTCAGGTCTGTCGCGTCGTCACAGCCAGGGTCTGCCGCGTCGATGAGGCCGTCAAAGTCATCGTCGGCGCCGTTATTGCACGGGTAAACGGTGACCGGTAAGTCTTCGTCATCGAAGGTCGAGATGCAGTCTGGGTCGTCCATGTCGATCCAGCCATCGCCGTCGTCATCTTCGCCGTTCACGCATGTGGCCGCCCCTTCATACAGGTCGTGCCCATCGTCGCAGTGGGGGTCGTCATTGTCGACCACGCCGTCAGCATCGTCGTCGACGCCGTTATTGCATTCGGGACCGTCGCTCGCCCCAAAGCCCCGTTCGTCTATGCCGACCAAGCAGTCTGGGTCGTTCATATCGATCCAGCCGTCGCCGTCGTCGTCGACACCGTTTTCGCAGCCTGTGGCTTCATCGTCGACTGTGCCGTCGGTGCACATATCGTCCATAAAGTCGATCAGCCCGTCGGCGTCGTTATCGATGCCGTCATTACAAGCGGTGTCGCCAAAGCCATCTTCGACCGCGATAACCAAGCAGTCGGGGTCGTCCATGTCGATCCAACCGTCTTCGTCATTGTCGATGCCATCCTCACAAGGCAAGGACTCATCGTTGTCATACGCGTCGCCACAGCCGGTATCTGCCCGGTCAATCAGTCCGTCGCCGTCGTTGTCCACGCCGTCATTGCACTGCCGTGAGCCATAGCCAAGCTCTTCGTCGCCCGACACACAGTCTGGGTCGGCGCCGTCGGTCCAACCATCGCCATCATCGTCTTCGTGGTCGTCGCAAGAGCCGGCCTCAGTGTCGTCTGAAGCGTCAAAGCATTCACTGTCTGCCGCATCGATATCGCCGTCGCCATCGTTGTCTACGCCGTCGGTGCACTCTGAGAGGGCTGCAAACCCACCCTCGTCGTCCAGGTCTGGATCGCCATCGCAGTCGGGGTCGGCAAGGTCAGTCCAGCCATCGCCGTCGTTATCCTCGCCGTCGTTGCAGCGGTTGTTCTCGGAGTCGTCCAAGGCCTCAGCGCAGGCGCTATCGTCGATATCGGTGTCGCCATCGCCGTCGTTATCCACGCCGTCATTGCACTCAGTCGCACCAAAACCGTCCTCTGGAATGTCGTCTCCGCCATATGTCCAGTCGGCGCAGTCGGGGTCTTCAGCGTCGATGTAGCCGTCATCATCGTTGTCGATGTCATCATCGCACTGGGGCGGGTCTGAGGTTTCGTTATCGTATGGGAATGCACAGTCGGCATCATCGCTGTCGATGTCGCCGTCGCCGTCGTTATCTTCACCATCGTTGCAGCCAAAGCCTGAGTTAAAGCCGAGTTCTTCGGTTCCGCCCTCGACGCAGTCGGGGTCGTAAGGGCCAAGGCCGTCGTCGCCTGGAATGTGTCCGTCTACCCAGCCATCTTCGTCGTTGTCGAGGCCATCTTGGCAGTCGTTGAGTTCAGGTGTGGCCTCGTCGTCGTCGTTGGCATCGTCGCAGTCGGTGTCGGCGCCATCGATGGCACCATCGCCATCATTGTCGGTCCCGTCATTGCAGGCGGTGTCGCCAAAGCCAAGCTCAAAGTCGCCACTGGCACAGTCAGGGTCTGCGGCGTCTGTGTAGCCGTCTTCATCGTCGTCGATGGTGTTGTCGCAGTTGGTGCGTTCAGCTTCGGTGAGTACGCGCAGGCCAATCTCGACGCTTTGGACTTCGTCTGTGAATTCGAGCGGGCCGAGGTCGGCAGAGGATAAAACAGTGATGTTGATGGGGTTGAGCGCTGCTCGCCCAATGGCTGTGTCCAGGCCGGTCACAGAGATGGTGAAGGGGCTGGTGTTCTCACCGGGACGCAACTCGACCATCGGGAGTTCACCTTCGCCGATTGCGTTCGGGTCGACATTGATGATCAGTTCGACGTCGCCATCGCCGTCAAAGTCGCGCAGGTCCATCCATTCGCTGACTTTGGTGGTGTCGGTGCTGTAGGGCACCTCGTGGTTGAGCACGACTTTGAGCTCGGCGACCACCGCTTGGATGGCGTCGGCCTCGGCATCAAAGGTCAAGATGATGGCAGACCGGTCATCCGCGGCGACTTTTTCATCTTCCGTGCAGCCGACTGCGAGGAGGGCGGTAAGCAAAGAAAGGATAGGCGTGTTGTTTGTCATGGGAGACGCACCAAGATGTCGCCACTGGGGCTGGTTTGAATGGCACCACCGCCATCGGAACTGCTCATCAGGGCGATTGCGGCACCGGTCAACACCGCGGAGCCCACGGCAGAGTAAAAGATCCAGTGCCTATAAAATGGCGGGCTTGGCGCGAGGATTGACGGTGCAGTGCCCTCTTTTGGGCGTAATCTTGCCCGGTAAGTTGCCGAGCCACTGATGGGCACTTCGACGGTTTTATCGATGGTCTTCATGCCGGGTGCGGAGACGACCAGGTGGTAGCGTCCACGCTCTACGCGACCAAATTTATAGGTGGCTTGAGGACCGAGTTGCATGCCTTGGATGGTCAGGTTCGAGGCATCAGTCCCTGTACGCAGCACCAAAGATGCACCGGTTTTGGGCAATCTGGCCTCGACTTCGCCTTTTGAGCCGTCGGATGTGTCAAGCCGCCTAAACACAGACGAATAGCCCTTCTTTTTGATTTGGATGGTGTGTTTTCCAGACTCAACCTCTTCGAGGGCCAAGGGCGTTTCTCCGACCATTTCACCATCTAAAATAACGGTCGCACCCCGTGGGCGGGAGATGACGCTGAGCAGGCCCGCTGAGCTTTGAAGCTTCATGGCCAGCAAGATGTTTTGGCCTTTTTCGAAGCTAAAGCTGCCCTTTTCGCTTTCGAAGCCTGGCATGGAGAGGGTGTAGCTGTATTTACGTTCTTTGAGGTCGTTGAGCCTGATCGGGGTCGTCCAGGTATCTTTCGAGCCACCCAGGGTGAGTTTGGCGCCCGAGGGGATAACCAAAAACTCCACGGTTCCTTCGCCTGGGTACAGCCGGGCGCTCACGGTGGTGCCCTGGTTTGGGCGAATGTGAATCTTGCGCACAAAGGGCTCAAAGCCATCCTTGAGCACCCGGATGGTGTAAGTGCCTTCATCCAAGTATTGCTCGATGGGGGTTTGGCCGATCTCCTTGATGCCCAAGTAGACCGAAGCTGTGCCTTTGTCGGTGGTGACTTTGAGCATGCCCGCTCCACCTTCGGCCCGCGCTTGGCCGCCCGAAAATAACAGCGAGAACAGGCTTAAAAGAAACAAATATTTTAGTGTGCGTGGTGCCATGGGTCTGCGGCCCCTCCAATGCAACGCAGGGTAGCAGAGGTGTGCATCATGCGCGAGGGTTGGAGCCTATCCTTTTATGCGTGCGTCTCCATCTCTGCGTGTGAGGCCTTCGGTGTCGAGCCATTCGAGCAAGGGGATGGCTGTTCGCCGGCTGAGTCCGGTGAGATTTTTAAAGTCACCTGGGCTGAGTCGGTCATTTTTGGCGAAAAAGGCTTTCACTTGGGCGCACAATGTGTGGAGCGCCGTGGTGCAGACCACCCGTTCGCCCACCCGTGTGGCATGATTTTGGGCGATAAGCAGGCTGACGAGGCCGTCGAGCCCCGTGATGAGCAAGTCAAAGCGCTCACCTTCGAGCCCTGCAGCCGAGAGACCGGCCAGCATTTTGGAGTGGGCTGCCTGCTGGCTTGAGTCGAGGATGACCGAAAATCCAGCCAGCCGGGCGGTGGGTCCTGAGGTCTCGACCGTGCCTTCACTGGTCATGCGGGCGATCAGTGCGTCGAATGCGCCCTCGGTGAGTGCGGCGAGTGGGCCGGTGTGAAGTGCACGGCGCGGCGCACCAGGGCTCAAGGGGTGGGCGGTATGCCAAGCGGTCAGCCCGGTACAAAGGTGGGCGGCCAAGGATTCGATGTGGGCGGTGTGCAAAAAGCGGTCACCGAGCGCGACCCCAGCGTTTAGGCTCCGGACCTTCATTTGGTTGGGGCTCATGCCTGCTGGGCCTGCCCGATAAAGCAGCACACTGTTGTCGCCGCCCGCCAAGGCTTGAAGGGTGGCTGAGATATCGGCGTGGTGCTTGCGCTTGGCCCTTGGTGCCCAGGGGTCCAAAATACGCCCGCCCCCGAGTGTTTCCATGGGCGACTCTCGGCGAATTATGAAGCGATCGTGGGGTAAGGCCACGATGGGTTTGGCGGTACGCAATTGCACCCACTGGGTTTGACCGGCTTTGAGTGTGTCGAAACCAATCGGCTCGGCGATGGCGAGGACCTCAGCTGTGCCCACCAGCAAGCGCACGGTGGCCCCGGCCTTGATGGTGGGCGCGTCGGGTAGCATCTTGAGTTGAACGTCGAGTACAGAGGCTGGCTGAAGCTCGGGCTCGCTCACCACCACCATGCCCCGGCACAGGTCGTCTCGCTCGATGCCCGCCAAGTTGAGTGCAACACGCTGCCCAGATTGGGAGGTTGAGACCGCTTCGCCATGAACCTGAACCCCACGCACCCGCGCTGATAAGCCCAGGGGTTGAATCCAGACCTTAGCGCCATCATCGACCGGGGAGCCCGTGGCCGTGCCGGTGACCACGGTGCCAAATCCACGCTGCACAAAAGCCCGGTCGATGGGCAAGCGAAAGCAACCATCGCTGTTTCGGGTGCGTTTAGGGTCTTCGGCGATGGTGCTAAGCTCGCGGAGCACGGCGTCTATGCCGGCAGGGGTGTCGGTCAGGGCTGCGTGCAAGACCGGTGCGCCTTCCAAGAATGTATCGGTCACAGCGTCCATCACGTCGAGCTCAGCCAACTCGAGCATTTCGGCATCGACCAAATCGCATTTGCTGAGCACCACAAAGCCGCGTGCCACCCCCAGCAGCTCCAAAATGGCGAGGTGTTCGCGGGTTTGGGGCATCACGCCCTCGTTGGCTGCCACCACCAGCACCACGGCATCTAAACCTGTGGCGCCCGCGATCATGGTTCGGACCAACTTCTCGTGTCCGGGCACATCCACAAAGCCCACCCGATGCCCGCCAGCCAATGCCAGGTGAGTAAAGCCCAAGGTGATGGTGATGCCCCGCTCGCGTTCCTCGGGGGTGGCGTCTAAATTCACCCCGGTGAGGGTGCGCACCAAGGATGTTTTTCCGTGGTCGATATGGCCGGCGGTGCCGACGATAAGGGGGCGGATAACCATGGTTTAGCCTGTGGTGAGGCGCCGGAAGACTTCTTCGAGGTTGCTCTGGGCTTTGGTCAGTTCAAGCAAGACCAAGCCTTCTTTCACGGCGAAGTGAAAGAGCTCGGCGCGCATATCGTGTCGGGCCAAAATCTCGTAGCGTAAATGCTCGTGGGAGGTGCCCTCGAGGTGTTTGACCTCGTCGACTCCTGGGAGTTGGGAGAGGGACACGGTGAGGGCGCGGCGGTCGGGTTTGACGGTGTCCGGTGCAAAGGTGACGCAAACCAAGAGGCCACCTTGTTCGTTGGCGGCCACCACATCGGTGCGCCCATCGGCCACGATTCGGCCATCGTTGATGATCAACACCCGGTCGCAGGTGGCTTGCACCTCTGAGAGAATATGCGTGGAGAGCAGCACGGTCTTTCGGCGGCCGATGTCCCGGATAAGGTTTCGGATTTCAACGATCTGGTTGGGGTCGAGGCCGGTGGTGGGCTCGTCAAGCACCAAAATGCTGGGATCGTGGAGCATGGCTTGGGCCAAGCCCACCCGCTGACGGTAGCCTTTGGAGAGTTGGCCCACCTTTTGGCCCATGCGCCCCGCGATGCCGCAGACCACAGCCACCCGCTCGATGGCCCGTGCCCGTTCGGCGGTGCCGAGGCCTCTGACTTGACCCATATAATCCAGATATGCGTGCACCGTCATGTCTGGATAAATCGGTGCATTTTCAGGTAGATAGCCGATTTTTGAGCGTGCATTTAATGGGTCGGCGACCGTGTCGTGACCTTCGATTGTGGTGCGACCGGCCGAGGGTGCCATAAACCCAGTCAAGATGCGCATGGTGGTGGTCTTTCCAGCGCCGTTTGGGCCTAAAAACCCGACGACCTCACCGTGGTCCACCTCGAAGTCGATACCACGCAGGGCAACGTGGCTACCATAAGATTTGTACAGATCCTGGACTTGGATTGCCGGCATGGGGACTCCTCTCGATATGCTCACCTAATCGTCCCGCCGGCAGTTGGCTTGCTACGGGTGCGTGGGCTATCCGCCCCGTCATCTTAAAATGTGGGGGCGAAGGTGAGCCGCATAGAACTCAAGCTGATGAAGCGTGTCGCACGGTGTAGCAAGGACCACCGCTTGGTTGAGCCTGGTGACAAAATCATGGTGTGTGTGTCGGGCGGTAAAGACTCGTATGTGATGCTGCAGTTGCTTCGGCGAATGCAGCAGCGTGTCCCGTTTGGCTTTGAGATCGTCGCCGTGAATCTCGATCAGGGTCATCCGGGATTTCCGGGCCATCTCCTCGAAGACTGGTTGGTTTCCAAGGCCTATGATTACCGGATGCTCAAACGCGACACCTACACCATCGTCAAAGAGAAAATCCCGGAGGGCAATACATATTGTTCTTTGTGCTCCCGGCTGCGTCGGGGAATTTTATATGCAGCGGCCACAGATTTGGGCTGCACCAAGGTGGCGATGGGCCATCATCGCGAAGACATTATCGAGACACTGATGCTCAACTTGCTGTACGCCGGGCAACTCAAGGCCATGCCGGTTCGCCTGCGTTCTCAAGACGGGCGCAACACCTTGATTCGGCCCCTCGCCTACTGTAGCGAGGCCGATATCGCGAGCTATGCGGCCCAAGAATCCTTTCCGATTATTCCCTGTGATTTATGTGGGTCCCAGGACAATATGCACCGGCAAAAAATCAAGGCGATGCTCAACACCTTGGATACAGAAAACCCAAAGGTGAAGGGCAATATGATGGCGGCGATTAAAAATGTCGTCCCCAGCCATTTGCTGGACGCTGACTTGCGGGAGATGGCGGGCTTGGACCGTGTGACGGGAGAGGCCAAGGCCAAGATTTAGTCGAACCCATGTTAGGCTGAGCCCGTCGCCGTCAAGGCTGAGGAGCAAAGATGAAGTCCATCGTGTTTGGTGCTTGTGTGGCTGTGGTGTTGTTTTTGGGCTTTTTGTCCCCCACAGCATCAGCCTATCCAGCGGGGGCCACCGTCTCGACGGGTTTCAACCCCATTCGCAGTGTGGCTGGGGTCTTAAACCTCGGTACATCCACCACCGTGGTGGATGTGATTGCTGCACCTGCAGACCAAGACCTGATCCTCACTGAGGTCAGTTTGGGTATCGCTGTGACGGGAAACAGTGTGATGTTTAGTGGCTATGGCAAACTCATCGGCAGCGATGGGCTGACCTATGCTGTTTACTCATCGGCGAGTGGTCGATTGTACGATGGGATGCCAACGCCATCTCTGCAATATGTCGGCCCAACCGGCGTGCGCATCCCGGCAGGGGTGTCGCTCACCCTCGAGTGGGTATCCACCTATACCAGTCATTCGCTGGTCAATTATCACTGGGCGTACACCTTGGGTGGCTACCTCGCCCAACCCTAATCAGCGCTTAGGGTGAGATTCCAAAGCTAGCGGTTTCGAGCATATGGTAGCCCTGGCCACCCACCACGAAGGCCTCGCTGTCAGCCACGCTCCAAGCCATCGCCGCCCCAGTCACAGCTGCAGGCGGCACCTCGCCCTCTTCAAGGGTGATGACCTTCACCGAGCAGCCGCCCTCGAATGTGACCAAGAGGGTGTCTCGAGACAGGCGATGAAAGCCGGAGCCGCCAAAGACCACGATGCCACCATAAGCGTCTGCGCTCGCTGAGGCCGCACCGGTCAACACAGGGAGCACACCCTCAATCACACTTAAAGGCGTGAATCCACTGCCGTCATAGCAAAAGCCATCGCGGTTGAGATCGTGATAGGTCTGGCCCGAAAACACGATGGCCTGCTCTGATTCCGTATCCCAAGCCGCCACTGCTGAGCGAACGATTGGCCCCGAGCTAAAGGTTGAGCCAGACCATGTGTTGGCCGCGATATCGTACACCCACACCTCGTCGCTCAACCCGTGGTAGCCCTGGCCACCAAAAAGATAAAGTTGTCCAGATGGGGTCATCACCAAAGACGCGTCGGTCAACGGTGGTGGCCGCCCGGTTGGGCTGAGCAAGGTCCAGTGTTCGGCCCCCGACGATGTGTCGAGCACGAATAATTCATCCGAGAGTGTGTGATAGCCTTGGCCGCCAAACACGTACATCATACCGGCGTCGGCATCCATCGCAGAGGCGTGACCACGCCGTGGGTCTGGTGCGACACCGGAGGCGCCAATGCTGGTCCATTCATCGTCAATCAATGCGTAGCTCAGCAACTGCTCAGAGAGTTGGTGGTGGGTTTGGCCACCAAATAAGACCAATCGGTCGTTACCAGCGTCGGTTTCAAGCGAGTGCCCGGTGACCGGCAAAGGCGACTCGGCGCTCGGCAGATAATCGGCGACCCCATCCGAGCAATCGATGGTGGAGGGGTCGGTGTCCAAACAGTCGTCGCCGCCCCAGTCGATGTGGTCGTGTCCATCGCTGTCTGCGTCATAGTCGCTCTCGCCGTCGCAGTCGGTGTCGATGCCGTCGTACCAAATCTCGACAGCGCCCGGGTGAATATCGGGGTCGGCATCATTGCAATCATCGCCGCCACACGAGGCGTGCTCAGCGTCGTACCCATCACCGTCTCGGTCGCAGTCTTCAGCGATGGTCACGGTGACTGAGGCCTCGCTGCCATCGTCATCGCCATCGTTGGGGGTGACCGTGCAAACCCACACCTCTTCAGGGCTCGTCGCGCCCAAAGGCAGGGTGTCGCCGGCATGGATTGTTGTTGTAGACCCCACGAAGACCAGGCCGTCAACCGTCCAGTCGACCGCATAGCTGAGGGGGTCGCCATCTTCGTCGGTGCCGTCTAGGTCAACGCTACATTGAAGGACCTTGAGCTCTTCGATGGGCGGTGGGCCGACCGAGATGGTGGGTGCGGTGGGCGGGGTGTTTGAGACGCTCAATATGGCGCTCGACAAGGGGGCGGATGTGCCGTCAGCATCCGAGGCTGCGACGGTCACCATCACGGTGTCGTCCTTTTGGAATCCACCCATTTCTGCGCCATTCAAACTTGCGCTGCTCTCTGCCACCACAACACCGCTGACTGTCCACTCGTAGGTGTAAGTCAGTGCGTCGCCGTCAAGGTCATGAGCGGCCACAGTCGCGGTTATTGTGTCGTTGGTGAAGGCTGGGATGGGGCTTAAACTCACCGCGTCCATTATCGGGGTCGCGTTGCCAATAATGACATCATCGGTGGCTGAGGGTCCTT
>OBJC01000173.1_pt1 | contig 10320 bp, 10 predicted proteins | sample 1481521 | NCBI WGS metagenome assembly OBJC01 (sample SAMEA2341961, study PRJEB22496) | metagenome | biome: marine; feature: hydrothermal vent; material: water | place: Pacific Ocean | collected 2011/2012 | reverse complement strand
CTGGATGTGTTGCCTGCCTCTATTAAAACCAAAGAAATGGAGGGCGATCTGCTCTTTAGTAAGCCTTACATGAATAGTGATTGGGTGGTCATTACCAGCCAAGACCATCCAGAGCTAAACCTCAGTAAAACTATTGATGAAAAAAAGATGTATTCACTAGCCCCGTTATCCAACAAAAAAGTTGCTGTTACCAATGGCTATATTTCGCACCAAAGGCTTGAGACTAATTGGCCAATGATTAAGTTAATCGTCAAAAGCAATGTGTTGGATACTTTACGAGCAGTTTCTTCTGGTGAGGCAAATTTTGCCATTGTAGATCTCGAGACTGCCACACCGTTACTACATTCCTACCAAATGACAGATCTAAAGGTAAACACCTCAGCCTTTGATGTGCAAGACGGTGTGTATTTTGCGGTGCGTAATGATTGGCCAGAACTGGTTAGTATTATTAATAAAGAGCTAGACTATATTGGTCAAACTGAAATTGACCGAATTAAAAACAAATGGCGCTCTGTGCCCGTCTCTCTAGGTATTCAAAAATCTGATGTATTTATTATTATTGGTTTTGCTCTATCGATTATTATCATTATCTTTATTTGGGCCTTTACCATTCGCCGCGCAAAGACAAAGGTTGAGGTGTTGCTGCAGAAAGAAACCGATCTATTGGTTTCTAACTCTCGACATATAGTAATGGGTGAGATGATCTCAATGTTGGTTCATCAATGGAAACAACCATTGACTTCAATGATGCTTGGAATAGAAATCATTAAGATGAAATTAGCAATGGTCAAAATTAATGACTCTGATAAAGAGTTCTTAGACAAGCAGTTTGGAAAAGTTGAGGCGATGCTTGACGATCAAAATAAGCTGATTAGTGATTTACGTAATTTCTTTCACCCTGACAAACACAAAGAAGGTTTTAACCTATTAGTATGTATTGAAGGTGCAACATCTATGCTCGCTGGTGTTATTAATAAGCACTCGATTAATATTAAGCTTAATATCGACTCGTCGATAGAGCTGATTGGATACGAGCGCGAACTGAAACACGTATTTATTAACCTGATTAAAAATGCAGTGGACGAGCTAATAGATTCAAAAATAAAAGATCCTACTATATGTATAAGCAATACAATCATAGATGACATGATTAACATTGAAGTTCAAGACAATGGCAATGGCATTAAAGATGAGATACTGTCGACTATCTTTGAGGCGTACGTATCAAGCAAAGCATTAAATGGTACTGGACTAGGGTTGTATATGGGTAGGCTCGTGATTGAAGAGCACTTCTCTGGATCCATTCAAGTTAGGAACTGTACAGTAACTGAGCCATGCACTTATGGCGCTTCAGGTGCGTGCTTCATGATTCAAATCCCTATAAGTTAAAAAAGCGTAATTTTTTAACTTGCTTACATTTAACCACCCTATCTAACGATAACAATTCAATTAATCACTTCTAATAGTGGTTAATCTCTATCTTATTTATTGATTTATTTATAATAAATGGCGTAAAACCTTAACTATAAACAGCATATCAATATATTTATATAAAAATTATAAAAATAATTTTTAAGTAATTTTGCTTTAAAATCAATTACTTATATGAAATATATCAATTATTTATGGTTTTATTTGACAAATATGTTGCAATTTCATATTAGTGTTGTATAATAGTCGTCAAGGAAAACCACTAGAGGATATCCACTAGATACATTCCGCTAAGCTAAACAATAATAATTAAAACTAAAAAAGAGGAAATAAAATGAAAAACTTAAATACAAAAACTTTACTTGCAGCATCAATCGCAACTTTAATCAATGTAAATGCATTTGCCGTTGTCCCTGACCCTGTAACTAAGTCACTTACTGTAACATTTGACCACCCGCAATCAGTTGCAATCAATGATGCAACTTCAACTTCAACTGCTACTGTATCAGCAGACACAGGTGGCCAAGCAGCAACAACTTCATGGAAAGTTACTTCTAATAACGCAGTAACACTTAAATTTTCTGGATCGTCATACACTACTTCTGGTACTGTAATAAATACACCAATATTAGCAAAACAAGAAGTAAATGCGGAAAATAAAAAAATCACTGGTGCGTACGACCAACTTACAACAGAGTTTGGTGTAGTTCTTACTGATACTGGAAGTACTCAGAATGGTGTCACATCATGGGCTGGTGGCGCATCAACAACTGGTGAGCTTACAACTTCTGGTGTGGGCACGCCTGCAAACTTGGTTTCCGCTTCTTCTGTTGATAACGGTCCTACAAAAACATTTGGTGCCATTATGCCAAAAGATGACGGTACATTTACTTACTCACTTTACACAAAAGGTACAGGTGATACATCAACGACTCAATCAGGTAACTACACAGCAGTAATTACAACAACAATTACAGCTGAAGAAAAAGACGGTTCAGCAGGTACAACATCTGATTAATTTAATTTAAAAAATATTAATATTAGGATACTTAATTTATATTACTGTATAATAATATTATAATATAACTATATTTGGATAATAAAATGAAAAATTTAAAAATTACAATTGCTAGCGTTTTAGCGGCAAGCACCTTAATCTCTAATCCAGTATTAGCTGAGTTAGGCACTGTCGATGAAAACGGCGTATCAACTAACGCTAATATTGATGAAAGTGATAACGTTACACTAAGCTTTAACCATCCACAGTCTTTAGCGGTATCTGCACCAAACAACGTTACTGAAAGAGCGTCTGGTGGTGTTATCAACAGAACATGGCAGGTTGTTTCTAACAATGCTGTTAAAGTTAAAATGACGGGAAAATCAAAAAATGATAATGGTACTGCTAACACTGCTCCTGTTTTTTACAAACAAGAAGTTGATGCAAATGGTGCAGTTATTGCCGATAGATTTGATACTTTAGTGACAACTTACGGTGTTACCGTGGTTGATGCTGGCTCACAATCAGATGGTGCAGCAGCTATTTGGGGTGGTGGTGCTGTAGCAGATAATGTTGCTATAGCTACAACATCAACTGGTGTAACAGATGGTCAGAACGCTGGTACCGCTGATGGTAAAAACTACGCTTCAGTACTGACTGGTACGCCTGCAAATTTAGTGGCTGCTAATCTTACAGACACCTTGGGCACAATCATGCCGAAAGACAACGGAAGATTTGCTGTTAGATTAAGTGCTAAAGGTATTGGTGATGTTGCAACGACTCAATCTGGTGACTATCAGGTGACGATTGTTGCAAGTTTTATGGCTGAAGAGCTGGGTAACGGTGTTGTTTTAGCCTCTACAGTTGGCACAGCCCCGGCTGATAATGCACTGCTTTCAGCGGTTGATACTTACACAGCAGCTGATCTTGCTACTGATAGTAATGATAACACTAACTGGAACAACGATACAACTTCTATAGCTGTTGATGGTACTACTGAGCAATCAGCAGATATAATCCAAACGGATGATGGTCTTAGCGCTTCTAACGCTACTTACTACTAAGCAACTCGCTTAATCCACTAAAAAACGCTAATCAATTATGATTGGCGTTTTTTTTCGTCTAAAGAAAATGTTAATTTCATGATTGTGCTTAATAATCTATTAAAATACACTATGGGTTTAGTTAAACTACAAAAAATAATGCTAATTGGATTTGTGTATTTCTTGCACAATGGTAGTTTTGCGGTGGGCTTGGATGAAGCTATGGTGCTTGCTGCAGAGCACTCGCAATCAATCACTGTAGAAACCCCTATTAACAATAATGAGCTAACATCCGATTCCATTACGAGAAGTACGGTTTGGACGATTAAATCTAACAATGCGGTGACAATTGACTTTTCTGGCACTTCGCCAGAGGGTGATGAAGTCACTAATATCCCACGCTTTTACAAACAAAAAGTAAATGCAAAAAATCAGCTTATTACTGAAAAGTATGACTACTTAGACACAAAGTTTGGCGCTATACTAACAAATATAGACAGTACAGAGCGAGGCTCTACCTCTTTTGGCAAAAGCACATGGGGTGAGGGTGATAGGCCTAACGCCTCTTCGGAATTGTTAATTGATAAAACTAACAGCTTAAGCCCTAACGGCTATTGGGGTGCTATCATGCCTAGTGATGCAAATGATTTTTCTTTAACCTTATACTCCAAGGGGGCGGGCAATGTTAGCACCCAGTCTGGAATATACACTCTATATTTAAGTTTGCATGTTACTGCTGAAGAAGTGCTCAACCCTTAGGTATATATATTATGTTTACAATTAAAAATACACCTCTGTTATTGATTTTTCTCCTTAGCTTTAATGCTGCAGCATATATTTGCCAGCCTTCGGATGCAAATAATTTTGAGGGCTATTCAGACAAAACTTTGTATGATAATTTTTTTGTCTATCATGCAAATACTCAAAATTACGCAACATACCAAATTGTACAAACAGAGCCTGGCAGTTTTCAACAGGAATACTGGTGTATTTATGAATCAGAAAATGAGAAGACCAACCACATAGGTAGTTGCGATGATCGTATTGGCACACGCAACACCTGCCCAATTAATATTGGTGGCTATGTTGATGGTGTTACTAATTTCAAGCCTTATTTGGACCCATTAACTTATGTTAATTGCGCTGATGAGAATGTTTGCATTGATATCCCTCAAACGCTTTCTGTGGCCATTGGGGAAACTGGATATGACGGCACTGGAGCTAGCAAAGGAACTTTTCTAGTCAATAGTAATGGCTGGGTTGATTACACCTTCGCAGGGTATTCTATGAATAATGATGGTGATCGCGAAGAAGTGCCTTATTTTTATAAACAAGAAGTTAATGCCAAAGGCGAATTAATTCCAAACCGGTTTGATGTACTTGATACCAAATTAGGGGTTAATATTACTAATGCCGATCTACTTAATGCAATTAATAGTGGCAGCAGCAAGCCAAATTATTGGCAATATCATAGTGGTAGCCCTATGGGCGCTCCAGCAGATTTAATTCTGCCGCTAGGTTATAGCGAAAGTCCTAGCGCAACAATTGGTGCGTTTTCACCTGCTATTGGTGGACTTACTCCAGAATCAGAATCTAAAATTAATATATATGCCATTCATAGTGCAAACCCAACTTCGCAATCTGGGAAATACAGACTAGACTTAACACTTACCGTAATAGCACACGAGCGCCTTTAATCTTTAACAAACTATTAGCCATTGTTATGAGAAGTTATTGTGAAGTATTTATTTAACTGTAAAGGTTATTTTTTTATTTGCACGCCCTCTTAAGTAGGAAAACCGCGCTTCTGCTTGTAATTTTTTGCCGGTGTGCTGTTTGAACTTACCCAATGTAGCTGTAAAATATCGCTCTCCATTTGGAAATATTAATCCACTGCCTGACTCTAACATTAGGCGCTCAACGACTTTACCATTATGGCGCAACAATACATCGCCATCTACATTGATGTGGGTTGTGCCTTTGTTTTTTACTAAAAAACGCAGCTTTAAGGGTTTGTCTTTTGTATAAGGCGCCTTATTAATTACTGCTTGTGAAATATGAACCTTAGGATAACTTGCTCGTGAAAGTTTTCCAATAAATAAGACAGGCATTTGACTGCCAATACTCATTGCATTATGTGCCTTCTTACTCTTGTATTTTACATTCGGCACACTAGTATTAAACACAACTGCAAAATACCCGCCTCCAGTAGCACTCCTAGGCGTTTGTAAGGATACATTGATTTTTTTTGACTCTTTGCCTTTTAATTTGAATGTATTTTTACTGATTTTAACAAATCTACCCCATTGTCCTTTTTGGTTGCTTATTTTTGATACCACAGGAACGCCTTCACGATCAAGCGTTAAATTCATCACCCTTACACCCACATTAAGTAAATTATCTCCCTGATTTAAGAAATTTAAATCAAATGATTTGACACTGCCGGTGATGGTCTCAAATTTAACAATACCAGGTGAGACGCTATAACTCATCATTCCTGCCATGACAGAAATTGGTAAAAATAAAATTAACAAAAATATTCTCATGGCAAGGTGTTATTAATAAATTTAAATTTTGCTAAATACTGACCAGGCTTGTGATGAGGCTGGGTTTTTACAACAAATAATAACACATGTTGTTTCAATATACCCCAATCATGCGATTCTAAAATTAACAAGTTTTGCTTGGCAGAGACTGGCTTGTTCCCATTAAGAGAAACATAAATTGAATCAATATCAATACTGTCAATTTTGTTGGTTGACATTAATTTTTCAACCTGTAAAAATACTTTTCGATTTTTATCATTTGATTGTAATTCGACAAACACACCGTACGGCAACAGCAAAAATGAACTGTCTAACTTTAATTGCGATTTTGCCTGTTGATAATGAGTGTCAGTTTGTGTTATTCGACGCCATTGCATTTGCAAACTAGAATGAACATCGGCCTCAACCTCAACCTCAATACTGTCCAGTCCTTCAGCTTGTGCAGCGTTTAACCACAATAAAACTGTAAGTAATATTACTTTTAATTTCAACAATTTAATCATGGATTGTTAAAAAATGCTATGGTTACCGTACCCTTGTAAATACCTGGCGTGTCTTTCCAGGTTGTTTGTAGTTGAAAGCGTAATTTCACAGGCTCAACCTCCTTGTCAGTTGTACCCGTCATAAACAATACTTTGTTTGTTAATGGTTTGAAGGGGTCGTCATTAACAGAAAATGATAATCGTTTCGCAGGCAATGGTACCACGCCAATATCTTTGTGAATTAAATCTGAGGATTGGGCGTAAACTCCCCAGGCTGATTGGTTAGAAGCTATTGTCAATGTAACAACATCTGCAGATACATAATCACCCGGTGTGCCTAAAATTTCGAATGTTAGTTCAGTGGTTGATACATCAACAGAGGTGTACGGTGGAACCGATGCATTAATATTTAGTGTTGCCAGCTCTGATAATTCACCAAATGCAAGTACATGATTACTAAACAGCAGCACTGTGATTGCCAGCATGCTTAATTTGATTTTATTAAGTATTGTCTGCACTGGGTTAGATGTTTTTTACTAGGAATTTAATACTACCTAGATAATCGCCTGCTTTTTCTAGCTTATCTACATTAATCAAAAACTCAAGTGTTGCTATTCTACTAGGGGCATTTGAGCCACCAGCTGCGATCTTAATAATCTTATCAAGATTCACCCATGAAGACTTTAGATCATCTTTAATTCGAACGTAAATTTTATTCTTATCAAGGGTATTGCCGTTAAATTTAGTTAGATTGCTAGCAGATAAATACAGTTCCCAACTTGGGCTGTTACTACCAAATACGACATCAACAGTCTGAATATTCGGCGTATCGAAGTTCGAAGTTATAATCTTAAAGCTTATTGGAGTTAATGTTAAGATCGACTTTGGATTTACTACCACTTTAATCGGAATATCTGGCGTGTTACTATCAGATGTTAGGTAGCCTGAATAATTTCCAGGTATGTCAGTCCAGCTGGGTTTAAACTTAAAAATTGAGGTAACTGGATTAGACCTTTCCTTGCCCGATAAAATTAATTGAAACCGATCTAAAGTGTGTGAATTATCCAGATATAAGTTATTGACTGTTAATTTTGATTTGTCAACATCCACTCCATTGACACGAAATGATGCAAGTCGATATTTAACCGGATTTAACTGGGATTCATCTGGTTTGAATTGTAATGAGGCACTAGTTGAAGCGCCAGGCATGGCTATAAGATTTAAACCAGTAGTTGGATAGACAATTACATCAGACCACGCTTGAGTTGAATAAATTACACAAGCTGAAAATACTAGACGATAGACTCTAGAAATCATCCTCTTGAGCTTCCTCCTCCTCTGCATCACCGCCATCTGAATTTGCAGATTTTGAGCCAGCCTTCAACTCTTTTAATAGTATTTCATTTTTTTCAGCTAAAGCCAATGCATTTTCTGCCATTTCCCTTGCCAAACGTGCAGTATCAAGTGTCTCGCCTAAACCTTGGATAATCGCCTGACTCATGCCATCTAGACGGCCCGAGATAATTGAAACCTGTTTTAAATACTTGGTGCTTAGCTTATCTTGTTTTTTCTTAACCACTTTTTCAATTGTATTTTTTTGTGTTATTTCACTTCCCATACAGCCTGTTAATCCCATAACTACAAATAGGCTTAGAATAAATTTAGTGTTGATCATAAAAAGGTCTCCTGTTTTTTAATTGTTGAATGTTCTTGCAATAAAGTTGGGGTTATGAAAATAACCAACTCCCGAGTTTCTCTTGTTTGTTTTTCGGTTCCCAATAAAGCGCCCGCTGACTTCATGCCTGGAAAATTTTTACCTTGCTCACCATGCTGCACATCAAGTAATCCACCAATTATCAATGTCTCTTCATTGTTTAACGATACATTTGTACTTATTCTTCGCTTGGTTAAGACGGGTAATCGATCACCAGTTGATTGCCTCTCACCGGTAAATGAGACAGTCGAAACTTGTATTTCTTTAATGTCAAGGTTGATTTCACCCTTGCTAGAAATTCGTGGCACTATTTTCATACCTACGCCAGAATTGTAATTCTTGGTGGTTACCTGTAAAAAATCAGTAGGGCCAGATACAATAGGAATAATTTGTTCAGTGATAATATCAATAATAGCCATCTTTCCATCTGTAGCCACTACACTTGGTGTTGCCCACACACGTGCTTCACCTGTATCTTCCATGGCACTAAATACACCAGCAAAATATCTTAAAATTGAAGCGCCAGGCGGCATAGTTACCCCCAATGTAGCTAGGGTTGCTTGATCAATCAAATTAACATTTTCCTGCTCAACAATATTAAAGGTAAAGCCAGAATCAGTCGATGATTGTAGATTAAAAGGCGTCCCACCTACTGTACCCATACCACTTGCCTTATCGTTCCAGAAATCTCGTCCAATTTTGAGCTTTGCACTCGATGTAATATCGGCAATCAACACCTCTAGTTTCATCTGTGCAGGACGATGATCAATCAACGAGATATCACTCTCAATTCTCTTTAGCATGGCAGGCTGTGCAGTAATTACAATCGTATTGTTTAAATCATTAAATCTAACGAAATTCTTGTAATCTGGCGATAACAACTCCTCTATCTGAGTTGGTTCTGCATAAACCGGATGTAAAACTTTAGTTTTACTTAGACGCTTAAAAATTGGGCTGGACGATTGCGGGAATCCAATTAATAGATATTTTTTATCTTCAATATAATCAAAACCTCCAGATACTAAGAGCATTTCTAACGCTTGATTTAAAGGCGTATTGTCTAATTTTACAGTAACAGTGCCCTGAACAGATTCATCCATTAAAAATGGAATACTCACTTGCTGAGAAACTTCGTTTAGAGCATCCCGAAGATTAGTCTCAAAAAACGAGTTTGTAACACGTTTATAATCGGTGATACTTTTAACGTTTTTTGGCTTTTTAGAGTAGTTCTTATAACCTCTATTTTTGAGACTCTCTTTTACCTGCTGACGTATATTTGAATAAGCATCCTTAGTTGCTCTTTCAGAGATTACATCATTCACCGGCAATTCTTTTTCCTTGATGTCTGCAAATCGACCTTGACTCTGGTATCTATTTAGATATCTTTGTGCGGCACCCTTGTTTGATTTACGCGAATAAAGCTTTTGCCCCACCCCTTCGACATCAAACATCTTTTTCAATATAAATTGATATTTATTATCGTAATCAATTTTATCCACATCCTTAGCAGTAGATACTTCACTACTACTAAAGACCCCTTCTTTTTCAGCAAATACTGAATGAGAGGGTAAAAGACAACTCAGTACCACTGCAAGAGCTATTCTGGCTTTCATTTTATTCATTCACAACTACCTTAATTTTCTGAGCAATATCGCGGTTAATAACTAAATTAACCTCCTTGCCAATAGACAATCCACCTTCGTCACTAGTTGCTTGAAATAAAAGCTTGTAAACGCCATCTTCCAATCTTGCAAAATCCATTTCTCCGACAACTGATACAGAAGTACCAGGTAGTAAATATTCTGCAGATAGGTGGCCTTTGGTATTATGAACCATAACACCACTCTCAATGTTGGTTGCTGAAACAGTAGAATTTAAATACAATGCTTCTTTGCTTGTTTCACTGTTGCGAATATTAGTTTGAAACAACACGCGTGTACCTCCAGCGGTTAGTACCACCTTTACGTCTAAGAACTTGGCTTTTTGTTGCTGCTTAAGACCTTCAGGAACAAGAACTACAGGAATTGATGCTGGGGGTGCACCCTTGGCTTGGCTTGTTGAAAACTCAAGAAATCCATAAATTGGTGATTTTTTATTTTTTGATTTA
>OBJC01000172.1_pt1 | contig 10349 bp, 11 predicted proteins | sample 1481521 | NCBI WGS metagenome assembly OBJC01 (sample SAMEA2341961, study PRJEB22496) | metagenome | biome: marine; feature: hydrothermal vent; material: water | place: Pacific Ocean | collected 2011/2012 | reverse complement strand
CAAGCTGACCGTGCGGATTGGGTGTGCCAGCCGTTCGGCAGGTGAAAGCCTAAATACTTTGGTCAACCGTGCAGATTGCGCCGCTCGAGACGCTGGCAGATTCGGCGGAAACATCGTGCTCGCCAGTTAGGCCTGCCCTCGGTTAGACCAATCGCCTTATCCCAGAGGCGACAATGTCCGAACACCATCTCGATGTCGAGGCCGCGGTCAACGCTCGGTACTCTGATGCCTCCAATGCATGCGAAGCATCGCTTTGCTGTCCCGTCGATTACGACACTGCCTTGCTCAAGGTTATCCCCGCGGCTGTGATCGAACGCGACTATGGTTGCGGCGACCCAACACGCTATGCGAAACCAGGTGACACGGTGCTTGACCTGGGTGCGGGCGGCGGAAAAATCTGTTTTATGCTCAGCCAAGTTGTGGGCCCGACCGGACGGGTGATCGGCGTGGACATGAACGATGAAATGCTGAGCCTCGCTCGACAGAGTCAGGCCGAAGTTGCTTCGAAGATCGGCCACGACAATGTGGTGTTTCACAAAGGAAAAATCCAAGACCTTGGGCTCGACATCGATCTTTTCGATGAATGGATGTCCAAAAACCCTGCCCACTGTGCGAATGATCTCGATGCTGCTCAGGCCCACGCCGCACACCTACGTGCGAACCTGCCCATGGTCGCGGACAACTCGGTGGACTTGGTGGTATCCAACTGCGTGTTGAACCTTGTCCGAGACGAAGACAAGCACAGGCTGATTCAGGAGATTTTTCGTGTCCTCAAAAAGGGCGGGCGCATCGCAATCTCTGACATTGTATCAGACGAAACCATTCCAGCTGACCTCAAAGCTGACCCCAAACTGTGGAGCGGCTGTATCTCTGGCGCATTTCAGGAACACGGCTTCCTGACGGCTTTGGAGAATGCTGGGTTTCACGGCATTGAGATCACCGAATGGTCCGCCGACCCGTGGCAAACCGTGGCTGGTATCGAATTCCGGGCCGTTGTTGTCTGCGCGCACAAAGGCAAACAAGGCCCCTGCTTCGAAGCCAACCAAGCCCTCATTTATAAAGGACCATGGCGCTCGGTGAGCGACGATGACGGCCACACTTTCCTGCGCGGTGAACGCACAGCAGTGTGTGCCAAAACCCACGATTTGTTGATGGCCGCGCCCTACGGTAGCCAAATGTTGAGCATTTCCCCGAGGGTCGCCATCCCACCAGATGAGCGCCAACTCTTCGATTGCTCGAAGGCCGTTCGCCGAGACCCCAAAGAGACCAAAGGCCTGGACTACGCGGTCACCACTGCAGCTTCGGACACCTGTGGCCCAACGGATTGCTGCTGATGGGCACACACCCCTTCGCCGACCGTCTCTTGGCGCACGGGCTTCCCACCCTCAGCCGAGGTCAACCAAGCACCCTGCAGGTCAATTTAGGCAAGCGGTGCAATCAGGCCTGTAAACACTGTCATGTGGACGCCAGCCCAGCACGGACTGAAGCCGCGAGCCGTGCAGTCATCGACCAAATCATCAGTTTACTCAGTGCCAGTCCAGCTATTCGCACCCTTGACATCACAGGCGGCGCACCTGAGCTGCACCCCGAGTTTCGCCGCCTGGTGTGCGCTGCACGGGCACTGAATTTACGGGTCATCGACCGGTGTAACCTCACTATTTTAGCCGAGGCGGGCCAAGAGGACACCGCGGAATTTTTGGCCAAAAATCAGGTTGAGGTGGTGGCCTCGCTCCCCTGCTACGGGCCAGACAACGTGGACGCTCAACGCGGTGACGGTGTCTTTTCAGACAGCATCGACGGCTTAAGAAAACTCAATGGCCTTGGCTATGGTGATCCGGGGGGACCGCTTGTGTTGAACTTGGTCTACAACCCCATCGGGCCAAGCCTTCCTCCTGACCAGACACAGCTTGAGGCGGCGTATAAGCAGCGGCTTATGGACGACTTCGACATCCGATTCAACGCCCTATTCACCATCACCAATATGCCGATCGCCCGATTTAAGCGTGATCTCGAGCGCAGAGACGGTTTGGACGCCTACATCAAGCTGCTCGAGGAGAATTTCAACCCCAGCGCAGTGGGCCCTTTGATGTGTCGCTCCCTGGTGAGTGTCGGGTTTGAGGGTGGCATCTTTGATTGCGATTTCAACCAAATGCTCGACCTGCAGGCTGACCCCGCGCCAAAGACCATCTGGGATATTGAAAACCTCGGTGGCATGGCGGGCATGCCCATCGCAACCGCTGCCCATTGCCTGGGGTGTACCGCCGGTGCCGGCTCGAGCTGTGGCGGCGCTCTCCAGTGAAGCCCTTGACCGCATGCCGGGAATGCCCTCGCCTCGCCGCACACCTTGATACCCTCAAACTCAAGCATCCCGACTGGCACAATGCCCCAGTGCCCGGCTTGGGGCCCATCGACGCAGCCTTGCTCGTTTTGGGTCTTGCCCCTGGACGAATGGGCGCCAACAGAACTGGCTTACCTTTTGTCGGCGACCGCTCCGCAAACTGGCTGTGCGAAAGGCTGAAGGCGGCAGGTTGTTTAGATGCAGACGGCTTGCCCACCAATATTCGAATCTCAAACGCCGTAAAGTGCTTGCCCCCAGGCAACCGACCGACCACCGCAGAGATAAAACAGTGCGTATCCAAATGGATGCTCACCGAGTTGCTCGCTCCGCGGGTGGTCCTGGCCCTGGGCGGCATCGCACACAACGCCGTGCTGAGGGCCCAGCGCCTGACGCTCAACGCCTATCCATTTTCACATGGCGCAGTTCATCACTTGGACCAGTTGATTCTCATCGACAGCTTTCACCCCTCGCCGCTCAACACTCAAACTGGCCGACTTTCAGTCGAAATGTTCGACACGGTCTTGGCTAAGGCCATCCAAAACACCCATTGAAATTTGGGCCTGAACTGAATATCTGACAGCCTGAAATCAAACCGACCCGGAGTCGACCATGCTCACCAAAGCTCTCAACATTCTTAATCAGACACTTCCAGGCCCAGCTGCCCAAGCACACTGTGACGGCCCATGTGGCGTTTACGACCCAGCTTCCGCGCGCATCGCCGCCGAAGCTGGCTTGTCGATGACCAAAAAAATCTTAGCACTTGAGCCCCCAGCCAACACTGATGGTGCCGCTTGGGCCGCTTACTTGAACACCATGAGCCGCTATGTGGCCATCAAGGAAGAAGAAACCCACACTGCAAAACGAGAACTGCTCGTGCTGTGGACCGACTACTTCAAGCCCCACCACCTTGAGGCCTACCCAAACCTACATGACACCTTTTGGAAAGCAACCAAGCTTTGCAGCGCGGTCAAGGTTGAGGTCAGCCTCACTCACGCCCAAGAGTTGATGACCGCGATCGAGGAAATTCACAACATGTTCTGGGCCAGCAAGGGCAGAGATGTCCCGTACTACACCGCGTCCTAGGTAAGTTGAAGTGACCAAAGCGGAGGCCGAGATTCATCGTCCTCCGCTTTCTCGTGCCCCCGTCGGCGAGTTGATTCGATGGGCTGTCGGGAGACGGAAACGGTTTCGGGTAGACGGGCGCAGCATGAGGCCCGATCTCGATGATGGTGACCACGTGTTGGTCCGCATGAGCAACCGAGCCATCGCCGGAAATATCGTGGTCTGCCGCCACCCATTCAAGACCGACGTTTACCTCATCAAGCGGGTCGAGGGTGTCAACGCTGAAGGCATGATGCTGAGGGGTGACAATCGGGCCGAGAGCACCGACTCCAGTCAACTCGGACGCATTCCCTGGGTACATCTTGTCGGGTGTGTCACCTTCAAAATATGAGCTAAATCGGCCAGCTACGAAAGGACCATACACAACCCAAACCCATCGCCAAACAGCCTGTGCCCACCATTATCCGCCGCATCATCGCCTCTCCGCGGCGGTTAATAAAAGCGCCGAGTGCCGCGCCGAACACCCCCATGGAGATGACTGCCGCCCCGAGATAGGCACCGATGTAGACGACCGCCAAATCGGATGGGAGCGCCAAAGCCGGGACAACCCCGAACAAATGCCCCACGCCAGCTGCACCATGAAATAAACCCAGGCCCAAAGCTGCAGCATTGTGCTTTCGGTGTGCGCTGGAATCGTGTGACTCGCCAACATGCACATGAAAATGCGCGTGGTCCGATGGCTGAGCATCGGTGTGGATATGGGCGTGAGCATGGGTGTGAATCGTGACCTTGCTGGCCTTAAAGATGGACCAAGCCCCAATCGACACCAAAGCGATGCCCACAACGAATTCGGACCATGCACTCACCAATCCGACGTCGACCCACCCCTTGGCGCCCAGACCAATCCCACCCAAAACGGCCACGCCCAACCCATGCCCCAGCCCCCAAACACACCCCAACCTAAAAGCCACTCGACGGTTGATGGCTGCGATGGGCGCCAAGGCAATGAGATGATCCGGACCCGAAACCACATGTAGACTGCCCGCCACGAGGCCCGCAGCCACCACCCACATTCAGGTCGCCAAAAACTGCTTGGACAACAAGCTGGCTACCTGGGATGCAGTATCCAAATGCCCTTGGTCTTTCGCGTTGGCCGCCATCGTTTCTCGAGCCTGGGGCTCACCAAGCAAGGTAGCGATCTGTGCGACCGCAGCATCGATGTCTAGTTCTCTTTCGACGATAACAACCGCCGCGCCAACCGCTTCGAGCCCACGTGCGTTGCCCTCTTGATGATTGTCGGTGACGTTTGGCGAAGGGACCAACATCGAGGCCAAACCGATGGCTGTCAGCTCAGCAAGGGTCGATGAACCGGCCCTGCACACGACCAAGTCCGCCATCGCATAGGCTTCTGCCATTCTATTTTCATAATCCACCAAGCAAACACCATCGGGCTTGGGACTCAATGCGGCCACTATCTCTGCGTGGTATTTCGGGCCGGTGATGTGTAGGATTTGATAGTCACGACCGGGGTCGCCTGATGCAGCAATTGCGATGCGGTTGATGGTCTCTGCACCCAAGGAGCCCCCCACAACCAGCAGCGTCGGTTTTGATGAATCCAAGCCGTATCGCTTGGCGGCTGCGGTACGATCACCCAATAAAATCTTAGGATTCACAGGGCAGCCCACCGTATGTCGGGGTGCCTTTCCAGGTAAACGCGAGGCGGTCGCCTCGTAGGTCAGCAACACGAGATTTGCCACCCTTGCACACAAACGATTGGCCATTCCGGGCGTCACATTGGCCTCATGGATGGCCCGAGGGACCCCCAAAGTCCACGCCGCGAGAACTGGCGGTGCTGAAATATATCCTCCGACACCGAGAACAAAGTCCGCCTGGATCCGTTTTAAAACACCGCGACTTTGAATAATCGCACGCAATAAACCGAGTGCAAAACTGAACTTTCCGGCGATCCCTCCGCGGGGATATTGCACCGCAGGAATCGCGATAAACTCGATGTCTGTTTTGGGTACAACCCGACCCTCCAAGCGCCGAGCGTCTCCCATATACTTAATCAAATGCCCCTTCGCTTGAAGGGCCTCACCCATGGCCAACGCGGGGTAAACATGGCCGCCTGTGCCACCCCCTGCCAAAACAACGGTCTTTTGCATCCAGAGTCTCCGTTTGAACACAGCCGATGTATCACGGTGACGGCAGCCCTGAGCCGAGATAGGTTGGAAGCAAACGGGCACTCCCGTGTTGAGGTTTTCATGAAGAGCTACAGTCGCGGATTATTCCTTTGGGTGTTTTTGGCCTTGGTCGTCATGTTGTCCTTTACGTTGGTTGGCCAAGATGCCCGACGCAAACAGGCCGAGTTGAGCTACCCGCAGGTGGTTCAGCACGCTCGCCAGCACCAGATCAAAGAGATCACAGTCAAAGGCCAAGACCTCACCGGCACCCTCGAGGATGGCAGCACCTTCCGTGCAGTGGGCCCAGTCGACGCGGACTTTCTGCTTCAACAGCTGGCAGAAAATGACATCATTCCAAATTTCGAGCGTGAGCCCGACGGCGGAATGATGACGCTCCTGTCGACCGCACTTCCGATGGTGCTCATTTTTGTCCTCTTTATGCTCTTCATGCGCAACCTTCAGTCCGGCGGGGGCAAAGCGATGAGCTTTGGCAAATCCCGCGCGAAAATGCTGAACGAGTCGGCGCACAAGGTGACTTTCGACGATGTTGCTGGAGTAGATGAGGCCAAAGAGGAGCTTCAGGAGATCATTCAGTTCCTTCAAGAGCCCGAAAAATATACCCGCCTCGGTGGGCGAATCCCCAAAGGTGTGCTGCTGATGGGCCCACCCGGAACCGGAAAAACACTCCTCGCGCGTGCGGTCGCCGGCGAGGCATCAGTGCCCTTCTTTTCTATATCTGGGTCAGACTTTGTTGAGATGTTTGTCGGCGTCGGAGCCAGCCGAGTTCGGGATTTGTTTGACCAAGGAAAAAAGAACGCGCCGTGCATTATTTTTGTTGATGAGATCGACGCAGTGGGTCGCCATCGGGGTGCGGGTATGGGCGGCGGGCACGATGAACGTGAGCAAACCCTAAACGCACTATTGGTCGAGATGGACGGATTTGAATGCAATGAAGGGGTCATCCTGATGGCCGCCACCAACCGTCCAGATGTGCTCGATCCCGCTTTGCTTCGGCCTGGGCGTTTTGACCGCCAGGTGGTTGTGGGCAACCCAGACGTCAAAGGCCGACGGGGCATCTTGGATGTCCACACCCGCAACATCCCCACTGACGACTCGGTCGATCTCGGAATCTTGGCCAAGAGTACCCCCGGATTCTCAGGCGCTGACCTTGAAAACTTGGTCAATGAAGCGGCATTGGTCGCTGCACGGAACGACCTAGAGAAGGTCAACATGGCCTCTTTTGAGCACGCTAAAGACAAGGTTTCGATGGGCCCCGAACGCCGCTCACTGGTCATCCCCGCCAAAGAGCGGAAACGCACGGCCTATCACGAGGCAGGGCATGCCATCGTGGCAAAAATCCTCGCTAGCCAAGGTGCTGACGCGGTGCACAAGGTCACCATTGTCCCCCGGGGGCGAGCCTTGGGCCTAACTCAAATGCTACCTGCCGAAGACCAATACGGGCTCACACTCACCCAAATCAAAACCCAAATCGCAATATTGATGGGTGGACGGGTCGCCGAGTTGATCATCTTCCGGGATTTTTCGACCGGCGCGCAAAACGACCTCGAGCGCGCAACTAAATTGGCCCACAGCGCCGTGACCCGCTTTGGCATGTCAGAAAAAATCGGACCCCGAAGTCTCGGCAGCGATTCCGAAGTCTTTTTAGGCAGAGATTTCGGCAAGGTGAACGCCTATTCTGAAGCCACATCAAAGCTGGCTGACGAGGAAATATATAGGATGACACGCGAAGGCGAATCCATGGCCGACACCATCCTGAATTCCAATCGGCACATCTTGGAACGTCTCGCACAGGTCTTGCTCGAATCGGAAACAGTCGAAGGCAAGACATTCGAGACCATTGTGACCGCGCTTAGCCCAGTTTTCCCGGTACCTGAGTCGGCCTGATGAGAGCGAATCCACGGCCCCTGGTTGTGGGCATCGTGAACGTAACGCCCGACTCATTTTACGATGGCGGGCGACACGGAAATGGTGTCAATGCCGCAGAGGCCATGCTTGAAGCCGGTGCCGACTGGATCGATGTTGGCGGCGAGTCTACCCGACCAGGCGCCGAACCCGTCGATGCCGAAACAGAGTGGGCCAGGGTGCAGCCGGTGATTGAGGCCTTCGCACGCACCACGGCTGTGAGCATCGACACCCACAAAGCAGTCGTCGCAGCACGAGCCATCAAAGCGGGTGCCCGCGTGATCAATGATGTCAGCGCCTTGAGCGATCCACTGATGGCTGCGGTGACCGCAGATGCTGAGGCCACGGTGGTCATGCACATGCGCGGCACACCCGAGAACATGGGTGCCCTCACCCACTACGAACACCTGATCGATGAAGTCACAGCCTGGTTGGTCGAACGCGCCGCACAAGCTCGCTCCAGGACCGTATGGATCGATCCCGGGATTGGTTTCGCCAAGACCGCCCAACAAAGCCTGAGCTTGCTCCACCATACAGACGTTCTGGTCGCCACAGGCCTTCCGGTACTGATCGGTGCCTCACGAAAGAGTTTTATTGGTCATACGCTCGGCATCGACCATGCCGACGAACGTTTGAGTGGCAGCTTAGCAGCGGTTGCTACGGCCTGGACCAAGGGAGCAAAGGCCTTTCGGGTTCACGATGTAGCCCAAACCCGGCAGATGCTCGATATGTTGTGCGCCATACAAGGGGCTGCATAAGCCGCTTATAAACGCTACCCTACAGACCACGCTCGCGAAGGTACGCACGATGGTTGAATGGCTCTGGGAATCGCTCCGTTGGAATGATGTCGTCGACATCACCATTATGTCGTTTCTGCTTTATCGTGCCCTCCTCATCCTCAAAGGAACCCGAGCACTTCAAAGCCTCGTGGGGCTTGTGGGCATTCTTGGTTTATATGTCTTGGCCGACCAATTTGAGCTGGTGTCGGTTCACTGGCTGCTCGAGAGATTCTTGGTGTACATCGTGTTGGCGGTGGTCATTCTCTTCCAAAAAGACATCCGCCGTGGCTTGGCGAGGGCAGGAGGACGTCTGTATTTTGGCGGACGCTCAGACCCAGGAAGTGCCAGCATGCGCGAGGAGCTTATCAAGGCTTGTTTTACCATGGCCAGTCGGCGGGTTGGCGCGTTGATAGCCATCGAACGGTCGGCCGATTTAGATGAATATGTCGACCGCGCGACACTCATCGACGCACAGGTGTCTCACGAACTCCTCTCGGCCATTTTTCACCCGACCAGCCCCTTACACGACGGGGCCGTGATCATTCAAAAAAACCGAATCGCGGCGGCCCAATCCTTCTTCCCTCTTTCTCTCTCGAAGGAAATCTCCCGATTTTTTGGGACCCGACACAGGGCTGCCATCGGGCTCACCGAAGAAACGGACGCAGTCGCCATCATTGTCAGCGAGGAGCGCGGCACTGTCAGCTTGGTCGTCTCAGGTCGCATCATACCCACAGCCAACGCCAATGAACTTCGAGAGCAAATCCAGGAGATTCTACAAACGAGCCCCGAACCCCGAGAGCCCGTCACCCAAAGCCCGGAGGGAACACCATGAAGCTCTCCACCGATCGAATGAAGGGTTGGCTCCAGCGTGCAGTGGCACACGAACTCCCCTTTAAAGCGCTGTCGATGGTGTTCGCGGTCATCATCTGGGCTTGGGTCCAAACTCAGCAGGTGGTATCTCAGCGCACCCGTGCTGTGGTCAAATGGACCATCCCAGAAGACTTTAGCCTGGTTGACGCGGTGCCCAAATCCTTGGTGGTGACCATCAAAGGGCCCCAAGGCTTGGTGCGAAATGTAAAGCGTAGAACACTCCGCTACGATGTAGACCTCGCTGATGCCGACCAAGGTCCGATGGCCATCGACTTCGAAAATCGTGCCTTGAAGGGAATCCCCGAAGGTGTGGAGGTGGTTCAGATTTCGCCACCGGGAGTAGACATAGAGTTGGACCACCGCATGAGCCGCACGGTCAGGGTGGTCCCTGCAATCGTAGGAGATGTCGCGGGGGGCTATCGGCTCAAAGACATTACCGTCGAGCCAGACACAGCCAAAATCCTTGGGCCAAGGTCGTTGGTGCGGGCCATCGCCAAGATGGGCACCGATGTGGTCGATGTTACCGGCTTAACCAGCACCAAAACCTTCGAATTGAGCTTGGCGCCCAAATCCAGGATGGTCAGGCCCGAAGCAGAGCAAACCTATACCGTCACTGTGGTCATCGAACCCATCATCGCCCAGCGTACTTTTAATGCAGTGCCTGTGATGGCCCGCGCAGAAGGCTGGAGGACCATCCCGTCCACAGCCGTGGTCATTTTGTCGGGCCACGCCTCAGATATTCGTGACCTCACAGCCGACCGCATCTCCGTGCAAGCGCACTTGCCAAACCCCGTGCAGATTGGGGCGCCTCTGGTCGTCAGCTTTGACCCGTCTAAGGAGTCATCCGGGCTGGAAGTGGTGCACCAGGGCCCAAAAAATATTCAAGTGGTCGGCATCGAACCCAGCAGCGTCCAGCTTGAGCCAGCCAAATGAACCCGCCGATTCGCTTTGGCACAGATGGCGTCCGTGGAATGGCCGGGGAATGGCCGATCACAGATGAAGGTGCTTTTCGCATTGGGCAAGGCATCGCAAACTGGACCGATGGTGGCCGGGTATTTGTGGGGCGGGACACCCGCGAGAGCGGCCCCTCTCTCCAGGCCGCACTCACCCGGGGCATCATCCGTGGTGGCGCCGTCGCGGTAGACCTTGGGGTTTTGCCCACCGCGGCAGTGTCAGCAGCTGTTGCCGCCGATG
>OBJC01000171.1_pt1 | contig 10429 bp, 17 predicted proteins | sample 1481521 | NCBI WGS metagenome assembly OBJC01 (sample SAMEA2341961, study PRJEB22496) | metagenome | biome: marine; feature: hydrothermal vent; material: water | place: Pacific Ocean | collected 2011/2012 | reverse complement strand
AATGATTTTTCTACCTTTAACGGCTATTTTTTTGAACTTTTGCTTATAACCTTGAAGTTATAGTGAGGAATCCAACACGATTCATAGCCCTTTGTTACCCATATGACGACAATGTAGGGACCATACACGTATGGTTCGCCGTCAGCCCACACTACACTCTTCACGAGCCCGAGGCGTCCGCTGTCAACAGACTCAACGATGTCTCCAATGTCTATGTTGTCGTATGTGCTCCTGCCTTTTCTTAGTTCATCGTTAGACATGTTGAAAAAATGTAAACCATTATCTCCTGTTTTTTGATATTTGGTACGACATTAGGGTTGCGACGCTATTTGATGAGAACCTTACAGCGAAGACGCCACGGCATATTATCTTTTCAACTGTTCCAGACATGCCGCAATACTTTGATACCGAGTCATGAACTTGAACCTTATCGCCTGTTGTCACCGTCTTTGTCGCCATTCCCTATCCTTCTTTATCCTCTTCTATCTTTGTTTGTCCAGAAGACTCAAGCAATACTTCTTCTTCGAACATCCAATATGTCTGCCCTTCAATTAATACTATCAGTATATCACTATATAGTGAGCGATAGTCGTAATAACCATAGTCTCTGTCATAATCCCAAGGATACTCCGTCTTCTCTTTACTGAGATGACTATCTACGTATTCCTTGTATTCTGACTTTAGTGGTTGGATGTCGATTATAAGTCCAAGCTTTCCGTAAGGGAACATAACTGGACGACTATAGTGGCAGTCGTATTCTGCGTACTGCTCTTCGCTCTTCATTCTTACGAGGTCTCCCACTTTTAAAACTACCATACTTTATATAGTGGGGACAAAACCAACGGGCACTAGGCATCAAAAGAAAACGAGAAGACTTCCTCGTCCAAGCTCATCCGCTGTTCCGACAGGCTACTAGCCAGCAGGACATCTCCGTTGGCGAGGGCTTTGATACTTTGCTCCTCAAGAATGGCTATTGCTGGTACGTAGTTCACGAGTAGGGAGGACACATACATCGCTTCTGCGAAGAAAGTGTACTTGGAAAGGGGAAGGTTTGGCGTAATTTGTTGTTCGAATATCATTTTAGTCTCCTTGAATATGAAAATTTTGGCGCTATTTTATTTTTGCCGTCTTGAGGTAGCGCTCTTCAACCTCAACGAGCACGGCGGCGCCGAACGGGAGTACCTGATACAACTTGGAACCTCGGGCGCTCGATGTCGGCGTCGAGGAGTTGCTCTTGATGATGACTCCACTTGTCTTGAAGTTGGTGCGACACTTACCTGGTGCATTGGAGCGAAGAGCAACATAGGTTCCATTGGCAAATGCTGGCTCTGCGTTCCAAGCGGTGAGTACCTTCTGAACGAACTTGTTGTCGATTACCTTTTTGTACTCTCGGAGGTTTGGAATCTTTTCAGAGGAAACTTCAGCGCCCCAACCTTTCGGAGTGGGTGCAGACTTTCCGTCGGTGTTCCTAAACCAGTTAGTGACATGTCCTTGGAAATATGGAGCGTTTGCCTTGTAGTAGTACATTGCGAGGCTCCAGTTGCTCTGCACTGCGTCCTTGTTATTAGTGAAGTTCTCAGTCCAGCTTATTTCTTCGGCGGCGGTAGAGGCGTTGTGCTCTAGCTCTATCTTCTCAAGGAGAATAATTTGGCGGACGGTTAGAACTCGTCCGTTTGCCTCTTGTTCGGCGAAGCTCTCGATGACTCCCGATGCCCACGATGACTTGTCAACGATGAACTTGCTAAGACTAGCGAGGCGCTGTGCCATCACTGTCTCTCCGAGGGTTTGGCGTTCCTCACGAGCAGTTTCTTGGCGTAGTGAACGCTCCTTGATGCCTGCGAGGTAGCTCTTGCGACCTGGTGATAGGTAGGACGAGCCTCGTCTATCATAGCCTTTCTTGATGTCCTCCACAACATTTCTGTCGTGAGCGCTCATTGCCTCAATGCCAAGGATGGTGGTGAATTCTTCTTTCCAGTTAATACGAGTCATATCTATCTCTCCCTTCTTACATATACAATGTAACCCGCTGATGGGTGTTTGTCAAGGGTTTTTATGAGAAATCTTTTACCATTTCCTTTAACCTCTCCAACCCTTTCTCTATACTCATTATATCTGGTCCATATGATAAACGCAAGTAGTTTTTGAATCTGGAACCTGCTTTCTTCATTCTTTTACCTGGATTTACATCGAATGCCGAACCTGGTATTGTGATTACCTTTCGCTTCATCGCTTCATTTAAGAAGTCTTCCCCAGTGTTTATGCCTTCGGGAAGGTTTGAGACGTTCACCCACATATAGAAAGAACCTTCTGGTTCTCTATCGAATGTAATGCCCATCTCTTTTAACTCTCGCATCATTAGTTGGCGCTTCTTGTCGAAGGTGTTCTGTAATGCTTTGGTTTCCTTGGTGACGTTCTCTGGACTTAGGAGAGGTATACATGCTCGCTGTATTGGGCGAGGTGCTCCTCCGTCTAGGAATGAACCTGCTGAGTTGATAGACTTGATGACTTCCTTTGATGCCACTACCCAAGCGACACGCCAACCTGGGTATCTCTGGTTCTTTCCTATGCCGTTTACTATGAGTGCTCCGTCTGTCTCTATGTCGTGTATGTGACTTGCTGATGAGAGTGTCTCTCCGTGTCCAACTTTGTCGTATACGTATGACGAATAGAACTCGTCAAAGATAATAGAGCAGTCTAAGTCTCGCCCTGCGTCTACCCAACCCTTCAGTTCTTCGCCAGCAATGACAGCACCTGTTGGGTTACAGGGGTTACTTACGAGCAGCACAGACAAGCCTCTGCCCTGTATTTCATCCCTTAGTTCGTCAACTGTGAATGAATACCCAGTTTCTGGCTTTAGCATGATGGGGATGGTATTGAAGTCGGCGAATGTCGTTAGTAGTTCTTCATAGGCAGTATAGTCTGGGAGGAAGTGTCCGACGTTGCATCGTCCTATGGATGCGAAGAGGCGAGTTAGTGCGGCTCTGCCTCCTGCGGCGACTGAAATGTTCTCGAATGTGAACTTGTGCTCTTTGTCTTGGCGGTAGAGTTCATTGTACATATCTGCTATTGCTTGGCGTAGCTCCTTTAGTCCTCCGACTGGGGCATACTCTTGATCAAGTTCCGAACATGGTATGTTGTCTACTCTGTCAACGCCTCCCTCTAACATACCTGTCTCTGCCTGTCCTTGAGCCATAGTCACCCAGTCATTGTTTCCACGATAGAACCCCATCTTTGCTGCTTTTCCGTTAGCATAGATGACGCCAGTCATTGGCACGTCCTTGAATGTTTTTGACATTTATTCTTCTTCCTTATTCTCCGGCAGTTTATTATCTTTGGTGCCGTCAATGTTGTATGTTATTTGCTCTCCATCTTCAAAAGTGAGGATGGTGCCATTTACTGGGTGTGATGTGATGTGGATACTTACAAAGTCGTTCATTGAATCAAATATCGCTATTGATCCTCTGGGACTTGGACTCAACCAGTGCAGTATTACCTGTCCTGTTGCGAGTAGCACGCCTTCGACTATAACGCCGGTGCCTGATATACCTGTCTCATCGTTCTGACGACACATTGTAAATGTTCTTATGCCTCTTGGGGCAAGTCTTGCCGGTGGACGAGGTTTTAAGTCCTCGTCCTCGACTCTCTTTTCTTCTTCCATTTAAGCCTCGGCTATGGGAGACATGCTATGCACTGCGAGACTTTCTATTGCTTCTGTCTCTGCGGCTTTGATCTCATCGAGCATATCCCAAACGCTGTCGTTTTCGTCCCTAAGTCTTTCATTTTCCTTTTCTAGTTCTTTTATCTTACTGTATGGTCTAAATATGTCTATTATCTTCATGATTTGTTCCCTTTGACAAAACTTCTGCTTCGCCAGTTATAAGTAGTTCCCTCAACTCATTTTCGCTAAAAGCGAGGACACCGAAAGATATACCATCACGGAAGAAACACAAGGTGTAGTGCCATAACTCTTCGTTCGAGAATATTACTGGAAAGTAATCAAGAACTATGATGTTGTAAATATGTTCCTCGTCGCGTAGACGGAGTAGAGTGCCTATTGATAGTAGCATGTCCTTCATGCTTATAACTACTTATAGTATATCATATCGACTCATATATTTCAAAAGAATATTATTTATTTCTATTCTACTAAATAGTCAACGTCTGTCGTATCGTAGGAACATTCGCAAGCGACGGCGTTGTAAAAACTAAATTCGACATTCCAGCACCTGTTACCCTTTGGCGTTATTTCGACTTCATATCTGTCGGCAACTATTATAGTATCTTGATCGTCGCCGTATTCCCACCAAGCGTGATATGTGAAATATGGCCATTCTTGTCCGTATTCGTGTGATATTAGAGTTCCGCCTGAATGATAACTAACATCGTTGAGCATGAAGCAGTCGTCTCCTATGTCTCCTATCGATGGTCCACTCGTCATCTCCCACCACTTGTTTGTAAAAATATCATCAATCCTATGAGAGTATTGTGTCGTGTCTTGCCCCATACCAGTACATGAAACAAGTAGAGTCAATAGGGTTAATATTTTTACCATTCTATAAGGAACCTCCCGTTTCTGTCCTTAAAGCGGACGCTTCCGTCTGTCATTCTCACAGCCTTTCCTTTCCAGTCGCATAGTTTCATATCTTGTCTATCCGACTTATCTTTTGAAAAGTCCCTCGTGCTCTTAATGTTGTTTCCACATCGTGCTATCGATGTTGATCCAGTCTCGCCATTATGTAGTCTGAAAGTTACACACGCTCCACACGCTGGACATCTATTATTCCATTGTCTGATGTTATCTGAGAATATGTCTTGTAAGTAGTTCATAGCCATGCTATTGCCATTGCAACTATGCTCAAAGCGACTACTCCACAAAGTATTCCCATTGTTATTCCAATCAATGTCAAAGTCTTGATATCATGTTTTGGTTTCCAGTCCGTGCTAAGAACGACGGAGATATCTCCTATTTCTTCTTGTTCTAATAATCTCAAGTATGGTGGATTTTCTTTCATGACTATGGATATTGTCTCCCGCTCGGACTTCCGTAAAACCTCGTTCCGTCGTAATCGTAAGCCATCTCGACTAGGACATTTGGCTCAGGGATTACGTCAAAGTAAATAACATTCTCTGTTCTTACGAAATGCCAGTCGTTGTAAACCGCTCCGTCTATGAATACTCTTATCGAGTCTACGTCAGACGGGATGTGGCTTAACTCATATGACTCGTATGGTTCAATCTGTATAGAAGCGTCGGCTACTCCGGCGCTCCAGTCGTCTGAACAGATGTCTACTATAACTCCATTGAAATACCTTGTTGCTTCCATTGAGTTGTATCCGATATAGTGTGAATTGGTTGGACATAGCGAGTCCAATGGATCTATGTTGACAATGCTCGCAAGGTATACGCCTTGACTAACACTTGGATACCATGTGGTAAACTCTAATACCGACATAGCGCTCTGGTCTTCTTCGTCTGATACGAATACAACTAGTAGGGCGGCATTGGGACGCATCCATGTGTATGAATACGGGTTATTGTTTATATATTCCTCAACAGCATCAAACCCCATTTCAAGATGCCCTCTCGCCATCCTATCGTACATGTCTTGTGCGTCTTGGAGAGTATCGCCAGGGACTAATGGAAATTGTTGTTCTTGTCCAACTTTATCTGGAGAGTTCGAAATCATATTCAGTCTCCAACCAGTGGCTGGTAACGATAACATCATAGCTTCTATTCCTAGTAGGAGTTTTGCCTGATGAGAACTCATAGAGCCAGATGTATCGATTACCCAGAGAATATCAATACCGTTGGCGACAGATGGCTGGACGAAGTTGTCCACCCATATTACATCGTCATCGTCTATTTCGACTGGAACTTCGACATATATCGTCTCTACTCCGCCGCTTCCGACAACACCGTAGTCTGGCGAGCAAGCTGCACCCGCCAATAAAATAAATAGTATTTGGCAGGTGCGTCTTATCATTATTCGGCGCCTCCCAAGACTCGCTCCATCGCAGCCCCGTATTCTCTCAGAATGTCACTCAACAGAACTAAGTCTATACTTTCAGGTGGCGAGAGCCATACTATATTCTCATTTATCTGAGGATATGGCGATACTCCACTCCTGTTGACGTCTATTGCTTTAAGGACACCAACTATTCTTGCTCTGCTGTCGAACACTACTGAGCCTGATGCTCCGCCCCAAGCGTATGACTGGAGCATTACGCTTCCGTTTATATTAATACTGCTCACGAGTCCGTATATCGTCATATTTCTCTGGTGCCCAGGGTCTCCTGTGTAAACTGTCTGTTCACCAATAAGATTGTTGACGTCTTTTGTGTACAAGTCCAAGTGCATTGGTATTCTTGTCTCGAAAGGTTCCTTCAAGACGAGAATTGCGATATCGCTTGGAACTCTATTGTCTTGGTATATGAGTAATGCTGGGATGTCTTCTCCTGCTGGAGATGTCATCATCATTATTTCTCCGCCATCTCTCACAACGTGAGCGGCAGTCAAAACTATGTGGTATCCGTCGAACATGAAATATGTTCCGCTGCCTCTAACACCTCTCATGGTGTTGTGGACTTGTACGGAAGCTTCTCTTGTGAGATCCGCCACCCGACGTATTCTGTATCCAGTTCCGTGGACGTCTTGTTGGTCTATTGTTTGGAAAGACTCAGACTGTTCTTGCTCTGTCGCCAAACAATCTATACGTTCCTGTATCACTCCACCCCCAGAGCAAGATACGGGCAATAGCGCCATAAATGTTAAAAATATTGTTCTCTTGAGATTCATTATGAATCACCCCCTCTACTATTCTAAATATCGGGGATTTTCTCTAAAGAACTTTTTTTATTGCTCTTACGAACTTTTTGGATATATTATCTGGCATTCCTAGTAGGGAAACCATAGCAAAATCAACGTGTTCGTGGCTTAAAGTTATTTTTCCATCTGGTAAATGAGTTGTATAATAATTTTCTCTTCCGTCAGTATATAGCTTAAATATAGGGTTCGTCAATACCAAACCTGTCTCTTCGAGTACCTCTCGTCGGAGTCCTTCTTCCAACTCCTCACCGACGTGTATATGTCCACCTGGTAAGTCCCACCTGTTTGGGAACTTCTCAGTTTTAGCACGCAACATTATTAGCGCACCGTCGCTGTTGGTTATGACTACCTTACATACATACTCGGAGTCTACTGGTTCTCTACCGTAGTCGCAATGCTGACATTCTTGTGAGTCTAGCATTTTGCATGAGCACTTTGGGCAAGTTTCATAACTCATCAGCAGTATCCCATTCTCTGATATCGCCAGAGTCTTCTATTGGTGGCGGGATATAGTGACTTGGCATCTCCGTGACTGGCTTCTTCTTACAAGAAGTTGAAGTAAAAATGATGAACCCTATTGCTATTAAGTATGCTATCGTTAATAGATGATTCTTATTCATTGTCCTACTCTCCGAATGGTGCTCCAGGTGGCGCACTTTTAAACTTGGGGTTTGGTGGGTTTGTAATACCTTCCCCCTCCTTTTTATTGTTCTTACCTTTATTAAGTAGAAAGTCAAGTTCTTTTGGAAGGTTTTTCTTCATGTTCTTTTGAAAGTCTTCGGCTTCGTTGAACCTGCCTCTAAGAAAGCCTAAGTCTCCCTCGGGTGTTGCCATCTGTGACGGCTTTGCCTCGAAGGGTTCGCCAGTGTAAAGGTATTCACCTGGATTGTCGGCTTCTTTAATGTCGGCTTCATCTACAAATGCATAGACAACATAGAAAGGCTCTTCATTATAAACTGCTGATGTAACTGCGTGATCGCCAGCGAACTTTCTCGACATTGTAATGTAATCGTTTGTTCTGATTATTTTTGTGAAGGCAGGCTGTGCTCTGAAGACTTTGACTTTCTTACCCTCTGACAAAACTTGACTCTGCTGTTGTATCTGAGTATAGAGTTTTGTCCAGAACTTTCTTATCTCTTTTGAGTCTCGGGCTAAAGTGTCCATGAATAGTCGGACTGATGAACTCTGTTGCGCTGCCCAGAGGATTCCCTTGCTTGTTCTAAGGTGGCGAATGACTGCTTCTGGCGACATGTATGTCAATAGCTGTTCCGCTGCCTCGTGAGCGTAGGCGTCTATCTCTCCGTGCCTTGTTATATATACTTCCTTTCCGTGATGTTCTTCTGGTGGTGCTCTGCCGCAGCGTTGCTCCCACTCGTCTCTGTCTTCTTGTGAAGAACCGATTGGAACCTGTTCAGGATCGCAAAGCAGTTCTTCCCATGCCTTTTCGTCGCTCAATCCTTTTGATTTCGCTTGCTTCTTCATTTGCCAATAGTGAACCATTTCGTGATTTACGACTTGGGATATGAGGTTTATTAGTTGTTTTGAATCGACAACTGATAGTTCAAAGTCTTCTTCGAGTGGGCGTAGTTCTATGATTATCAGGTTTTTGCCGTTGCTGGAGTTTGGACCATTGAACTCTGCTCCCATTAACCAGTTGTTCGGATAGTTCGCATCGCCATCTCGTAAAACATATCCGTCATCCTTCTCGACAGTGACGACGAAGAACAAGTCTGTTCCGAGTTCCTGCGCCGTGGCGTTCAGGTATTCAGCGAGCACTACGGAAGCAGGTGTCTCTCCTGCGTAAGATCCGTCTGGCATCTTGAGTGATGTGGAGTCAACGACATCATACTCTTCGTGTGGATGTTTCCAGAAGTTGGAGTTTACAATCGCTTTCCTGAATCCTTGCTTCACTTCTGGATCAAGAGTGGTTACTTCGTTTATGTGCTTTCGCCATTGTTCAAGTAGGAGTTTCATTGTATTTGCTCCAACGAATTAATATTATACCCTTCTGGATTGAGTTCTTTCGGACTATTGCCTTCTCTTACACGGCTTATCCAAGCGCTCCAAATATCATCGCTCTTTTGTTTTAACTTATTGCGAGAGATAATAATAGGAACCTCTACATCTAAAATCTTTCCAGCCATCGCACGATGATGTCCGTCGCCGTGTCCAAAAGTGCCATCAGCAAAAACAGTTACTACGATTGGCTCTTCAAGGTTGACTCCTTCTGCCCATTTTACTTTTTCTTCTTGTGGCAATCTCGCAAAGTCTCTCCACCGTGGTTCTGTTCTATATTCTCCCATATGTGAAAAGAGATATTTCGCAGGAAACATCATTTCTTCACCAGATGCTCTCCACTCTTCTTCGTTTATGTGATTCCACGGACCTTTGTGTCCTGTCTTCATACACTTGAGTATCGTTTGTTCTGCGGTGTATTCTTCGTGTGGCTCTGGCTGATATACATCATAGTAATCTGCCTTGGGGATTCCATTGGGCTTTGTGTGGCTCGTCTGAGCATCAAACACCATGTCTCCTTTTTCCACCCAAGCGTGGAGGACGCTTTCGCCACTGAACTTGTCTGTAACTAATCCATGCACAACCTTGAACTTAGACAAGTCAGCAAATTCAGACTCTGATGAATTGTTTGACATTTCAACAGCAAACGGATAGCATTGTCCCACGGCAATTGTCTCTTGCTCTTTCAAATACCCTCGCCATTGTTCAAGTAGGAGTTTCACTTCTTTAGATGCTCGGCGATGACTTGGCGAACTCGTTGGCGAACTTGCTCAGATAACCTGTTTAGCATATCTTTTGATATTTGCTTACTCTTCATCACACTCGCGCCTGCGTCGGAGATGGCTCTTTCAAGGGCTTCTTGCCAGCCTACTGGAGAGTTTACTACGGCTGAGTTATTCATAAATAGAGTTAATGTTGGGTTTGTTGAACGGTTGTGTCTTGCGAGATACTTGGCTGCGAGAGAGCGTTCGAGTGGAGTCATTACATCAAGGTTTCTTCTGAACCAGTTGACTACTTCCATTGCTGAGTCACCACCTGGTATTCCCTGAACTGCTGTTTCTATCTCGTCTAAGGTTGTCTTGATGAACTCTCCGCTTTGAACTCTGCTTTGGGCGAGTTTTTCTCTTTCCTCTGCGTCTGCAACTGATGATTGGAACTCTTCTGAGAACGCCTTTATTATCGTGTCGTAGTTGTCGTTGAGGTAGGTGAGATAGTTCTTTGCCGATGCCTTGTCTTCCTCGGAGTCGCCCTTTGCTATGGCTATTACCAAGTTGAGGAAAACTTCATTATTTGCTTTCGCCTTCAGTCTGTGTGAGAAGCTATGCTTCGGGAAGGTGGGCGCTGGAGTTGCACTGGTGCCATACTTGTCTCCGAAGTCAAGCGACATTTGTTGTTTGGCAAACTCTTGCGCCTTTGCGTCTATCTGTTGCAATATTTTCTCTGGCTTGAAGGCGGAGAGGCGGTTAAAGTCGGTGCTGTCGGAATACTTGCCCAACATCGGACGGGAAACCCAACCAGGCTTCTTCTCTCGCGCATAGTCAAAAGTTATTACGGTTGGTTCGTCTGTATCGACTTGGAAATGCTCTAA
>OBJC01000170.1_pt1 | contig 10447 bp, 7 predicted proteins | sample 1481521 | NCBI WGS metagenome assembly OBJC01 (sample SAMEA2341961, study PRJEB22496) | metagenome | biome: marine; feature: hydrothermal vent; material: water | place: Pacific Ocean | collected 2011/2012 | reverse complement strand
CCGGTGTCACCCATGCCGCTCATGCCGCTCATGCCGCCCATGCCGCCCATGCCGCCCATGCCGTCGCCCATATTCATGCCCAAGACCCATGTATGCACCGGATCTGAGGCTGGAATGGCGACCAATGCGTCGGCGGGAAAGACTGGCTGTGGCTCGGTCTCAACGGAACCGGTTTCGTACACCAGCTCCAGTATGGTTGTGTCATCGGGGACTGGATCTCCCATGCCGCCACCCATGCCGCCGCCCATGCCGCCGCCCATGCCGCCGCCCATGCCGCCGCCCATGTCGCCAATGCTGTGTTGGTTGTTGAGCAGTCGATAGCGTTCACCGGGGGTGCCGGTTCCTTCGATCAGCACCAGAGCGCGTTCACCGGGAGCGAGCACCACTCGGTCTACGGGCACGGGGTCGTTGAGGAAACCGCCGTCCGTTCCCACGATCTGCATCTGGTGGCCCTCGAGCGCCATATCAAAGAACCGTGTGTTGGCGGTGTTGACCATGGCCAGCAGCTTCCAGGAGTTGGGCGTGATGTTCACTTCAGCGGTTGCCAGACCACTCGCCAAGAGCATGCTGCCGTGGCGACCCATCATGGCGTCCATGCCTTCGGTACGGGTCTCGATTTGCCCGTCATCATTGAGCAGTACATCGTCGAGTACCACCACAGCAGTCTTCACCTCTGGGGCGGCTGGGTCACGGATCCATATGGCCCCGTGCAGCCCTTGCTCCACCTGAAGGTCCACGTCGATGTGGGGGTGGTACCAGTACATGCCAGCATCACTCAATGCGAACTCGTAGGTGAATTGCTCACCGGGCTCAATCGGGTTCTGCACCACCGGGGTGCCGTCCATGTCATTGGGGAGGCGGAGCCCATGCCAGTGGATCGTGGTTGCTACTTCCAGTGCGTTGTCGAAGACCACCCGTAGGGTATTGCCGCGGTCCGCCACAATCAGGGGCCCAGGGACACAGTCGTTGTAGCCCAAACCGGAGATCTCCCCGGTGCCGGGGTTCCACGTTGTCGCAGAGGCCCGAAAGTGAACTTCCACCACATTGGGATCCGGGTCGTGGTCCACCGCAATCGGCTCGTCGCACCGGGCAAGCCCTGGGTCTTCGAGTTGGGGGATCGTGCTTGGCCCAGGTGTGTCGGGCTCATCGGTGTCGTCGCCTTGTGGGGCGACATCACTGGTCTTTGAAGATGTGCAGGCACTCAGGCTCAGCGAGGAGAAGAGCAAAGCAAGACAAGCCCAAGACTGCCTCGTGGTGCGGCTTGATATGGAATTGGGTTGTGTCATGGGGTGCATCTTGGAAGGGTTTGGTATTATTTGGCACGAACTTTAGCGTTGGTAATCTGGGGAAGTCTATCTAAAACGCAGGAACTGTCGACATTTAACTGATGCCTGGTGGGCTACGCTGATGGGCAGGGGTTGAGCGGATCTGCGGCCACAGCAGTCGTCTTGGCCCTGTCCGTGCAGGCGCACACCTGCTTCATTGTGTTCCACGGCAAGTCTACGAAGACTACCGGGAGGTGCTACCGTTAGCTCGGAGTAGGAGCCTGGTGTGAACAATATCGATTCCTTCTGGACTAAACGTCTACTTGCCTTGCTGCTGGCTGTCGGCTGCAGCAGCGACGACCCCAGCAAGGCCGAGCCATGGGTTTACGCCGACACCGGGGCGTCATCGTTTGACACGGACGGCGGTTCCGACCCGGTCATCTCCAGCGTCGCTATCACCCCATCGACGGACATCGACACCTCGACCACCCTGACCTGCACAGCCTCCGCTCACGACGCGGATGGCGATGCGCTGAGCATCACCTATGAGTGGACCATCGCAGACACCGGTGATGCGCTCGGCAGCGATGGGAGTCTCACCCTGAGCCCGTCGTCCACATCACCGGGCGATATCATCGTTTGCACGGCGACGGTCACCGACCCAGACGATGGGAGAGATAGCCTGACCGCCGATGTCACCGTCGACAACACCGACCACGAGGTGGTGATCGTGGGCGCTGGCGCTTCCGGTCTGTACGCGGCTTATGTTCTGAAGGGACTGGGCTACGACGTCTCGATAATCGAGGCCTCCGATCACCACGGCGGCCGGGTGCGTGCCCTGGAAGGCTTCGCCGACTTTCCGGTGGAGCTGGGGGCCGAGGACGTGGAGGGCTCAGGCAACCGGGGCGGGGCCGAACCTTCTTTTCTCTATGCCGATATCGTCGACTTCGACCCCGATCGGCTTCAAGAAAGCTGGACCTACGAAGCGGACCAGGACGCGCTGTATGGCCTCGACGGATCCACGGTGTGGGACTCGGAAGCCCGGGATCCCGACATCAGAGAGGTCTGGCAGTTCTACAACCAGATCGGACGCTACGATGGCGAGGACGTCTTCATCTCAGATTTCCTGCGCGATGAATACGACATCGACTCAGACCACCGCACCTATCACTTCTATGAAGGGTATATCGGCGCCTCCTACGGCACATCCATCAGCCGAATGGGCATGCGCAGCTTGGCCATCGAGTGGAACCTGTGGCTGACCGGCGGTCGGACATTCACCTTTGACCGCGCCAGCTACCTCGAGACGCTCACCGAGCTGTACTTCGCCGAGGTGCTCGAGGACGTGGTCTACAGCAGCCCGGTGGTGGCGGTGGACTACAGCGGCACGAGGCCCGTGGCGATGGATGCTCACGGAATGCGGCACAACGCCGATGCGGTGCTGGTCACCGTGTCGCTCGGCGTGCTCAAGTCTGGAATGATCGATTTCGACCCCGCACTTCCAGCGGACAAAGTCGCGGCCATCGAGACCATCGGCATGGGCAATGGCATGAAGATTATCCTGCGCTTTGACGAGGCCTTCTGGGATACAGACCGCATGTACGAGCTGCTCAACGAGGGCCCCACCCAAGAGTGTTGGACCCCGGGCAAGCTCAAGACAGACGGCACCGACAATGTGCTGACCTGCTTCATCATGGGGGAGAGCGCTGAGTTTATGGCGAGCCTGGGCGAAAACGGTGCAGTGGATCAAGCACTCGGAGAGCTGGATGCCATCTTCGAGAACCAGGCAACGGCGCACTTCGAGGCGGCCTACGTCCAAGACTGGACCGCCGAGCCCTACATTTTGGGCTCGTATTCCTACCCCGCACCAGACACCTTCCCCGAAGGCTATGTCATCGGCAGCGGCGAGAGCATGCGAGACAAGCTGGCCGCGCCCGTGGACGACCGGCTGTTCTTCGCTGGCGAAGCCACCCACAATCGACATCCGTCGACGGTGCACGGGGCCCTAGAGACCGGGCGGCGGGCGGCGGCGGAAATCGCGGCGGTGCTGGGCGGCTAATGTCATCGATGATGAACTCCAGACCGTGGGATAGCGCTGGACGTCGATCTCGCGCGATTTGGCTCCAAATATACCAAGCTTGGCCTCAACCACCACCGCTGTACTCTCGGTCTGCGGGTGGCAGGCGTGCTGTCACAAGGACATCGCGTGTCGATGACTCAGCGCCCTGTTTGTTGGCATATTGTGGGCATCTTGTGGTAATTTATGGGTCTCTCGACCTCGAGGTGCGCCATGTATCGATCTCTCCTGATCGTCCTTCCTCTGCTCATCGCATGCCGGGGTGACGCCGTCATCAATGGTGATGAGTCCGTGGCGGAGCTCCAAGCCGAAGTCGAGGCCCTGGGCGAACAGGTGGCTGCCTTGCAGGCGGCGGTCGAGGTCCTGGAGTCTGCGGAGAATCCTGGGTCAGTGGGTGGGGAGAACCCTGAATTCGACAGCCGCCTTGAGGGTGTGGAGTCCCAACTGGCCGTCCAAAGCGAAGAGGTGGCTGAAAATACATCCGACATCGCAGACAACGCTGTGTCCATTGCGAATGCTGCCGATGCTGCTGAGAGCAACGCATCGGGCATCGCCACCAACGCATCGGGCATCGCCACCAACGCATCGGGTATCGCCACCAACGCATCGGGTATCGCCACCAACGCATCGGGCATCACCACCAACGCTGTGTCCATTGCGAGCGCTACAAGTGCCGCTGTGAGCAACACCGCAGACATCGCCACCAATACCTCGGGTATCGCCACCAACGCCGCAGACATCGCAGACATCGCAGACATCGCGGACATCACTGTGACCATTGCGAGCGCTGCAAGCACCGCTGCAGACATCGCCACCAACACCTCGGACATCGCCACCAACGTCCTACACATCGCAAACAATGCCATCCACATCGAGGACAACGTCTCGGAGATCACCGATAACGCCACAGACATCACCGGCAACGCCAGCAGCCTCGCGACCATTGAGTCCGACTATCTTCCAGCCCTCTCAGACCTCTTCGTCGCCATTAGCGCCGATGGCGATGACCTGGTGGTGACCGGCTCCATCGACGTGGGAGACCATGTCTACGGGTCCACATTGAATTTCCGGAACTGTGGGTCGACCTATTCCTGTACCGCCATGGCGTGCTTGGCGCTCTGCCAAGCCAATGGTGAGCGGATGGCAACCACAGGCGAGGCCCTCGCATGGGCCAGCAAGGGCCAGAACTCCTGCGCGTATATGTGGATGATCGATCCAAGCTCCCCCTACAACCCCATGCGGGGCTACCCGATGTACTCCAACCAGACGACGCCGGGCTGCGGCTCCACACACACCGGCGATGTGCCGCGCCTCGAGGGCCTGGGCGCGGCGACCTGGGATTCGACCTCTGAGTACAACTGTGGCTGCTCCACCCTGAACTGATCGCCTCAGCAAAGCAGGACTTCAACAGGCGAGCGTACCCAATAATCACCCGCTGCGAGGGCCTTGTTTTCGGTGGCTCGGAACAACCGCCCGATGCTGTTCACCACACGACGGTCGATATTTCTCCCCAAGATTGCCATACCTCTGAGAGAATGTCCCCATGCCATTTGAAGTCACCAAAGAATTGCTCAAAGAGATGCTCGATGAAGACACGAGCCTGCAGACCCTCAGCAATCAATTTACCCTCGATGAGATCTGGAACATGATCGAAGCCAAAGATCAGATCAGCAATGATGACCAGCTATTCGAGGCCCTCATGGACGTAATGTACGCCACCCGGCCTCAAGGCGTCCTGTAGTTCTGCGGATTTATCCGTGATGTGGTTATCCGAAAACCCTGTTAGAACCATTAATATCATAAAGAGACATTATCGGCCTGCTGGTGTAGGATCATTCTGGTTCGAGTCTCTCTTTACGCTAGGTCAGACAATATTTATGAAAAAATGGGCCGCCATTCTTGTGCTCGCGCTCCCGCTTTCTTGTGGGCAAGAGGCCACGGTCGCGCCACCACTCATCCAGCCCAGCCCAGCCCTGCCGGGCGTCATCGTTGAAGCCGGCTGGCTGGCCAAGAACCAAGCGAGCACCGATCCCCTGATTATCGATGCCCGACCGCTGTCTCAGTATCAAGCTGGCCACATTCCAGGGGCCGTCTCGCTTCCGGTGACCGACCTCAACGGGGAAGGCAAGAACCAACACAATCTGGGATCGATCCCACAGATAGAGGCCCTCTTCGGAGGAGTAGGGCTCCGGATGGATCGGCCCGTTGTCGTCTACGATGGCGCAGTGGATCACCGTCCAGCTGCCCGCCTGTTCTGGGCCCTCGAGGTCCATGGACACCCGGAGTCTGCCGTCTTGAGCGGCGGCTTGCCCGCCTGGCAGACGGTGAGCACTCAGCCCCTCCAACAGGCTGCACCCTCACTCAAGCCCGTGACATTCGTCGCCGTCTTGAAGCCGAATCGTCTGGCGACCGAGCTGCAAGTCCTCCGGGCTTCGTCCACCGCCGGCGCGCTGCTCTTGGATGCACGCCCGAAGTCCGACTACCTGGGTGAGACATCCGGTGGGGCGAGGAAGGGCCACATCGATGGGGCCCAGCACCACGATTTCGCCGACAATCTCTTAATCGACACAGCCTCAGGAACCTGCCAACTCCACTCCTTGGAGGTGCTACAGTCGCTGTACGCGACCCTGCCCAGTGAGGCACCCATCATCACCTACTGCAACACAGGGACACACGCGAGCGTGGCCTACCTTGCCCTGCGCAGCCTGGGGAAAGAGGTTGCGGTCTACGACGGCGGATGGGTCGAGTGGTCAGCAAACCCTCGACTCCCCATCCAAACGGGTCAAAACCCATGAGCCGGAAGGGCCGCCGCTCTCGATGGAAGCCCACTCTCCGTGCCCGGTTGCTGCTGCTCACGCTACTGCCCATGCTGGCCACCATCATGCTGGTGCTGGCCCTGGATTTCCGGGCCCGTAGCAACGCTGCCAACCGCAAGCTAGAGCAACGCACCCGAACGGTCATCGCAGCCCTAGATCATGACATCGCACGCCTGACCTTTGGTGCTTCGGATCGGGCTTTGGTGCTCGACATTAATGACAGACTCAGCGCCTTTCCCTTCCTCGAGCGGCTGGCGGTCTTCTCATCTGATGAGAAGACCATTCTTTCGTACCAGAAGGATGCATGGTCCAAGCACCCACCCCTGAGCCCCCCGCCAGAAATCGGTGCACATATATCCAGTGGACACCTGTACATCTCAGCCGATCTGGGTGGTTTTGCGACCGTTCTCGCGCAAGTGAACCGACACAGCATCAAAGATGCCAGGGCCGCTGCATTAAAGTCTGGCCTCGCCCTCGCAGTCCTGCTTGCCCTGGTGGGGATGGTGGTCGTCACCCGCCTACAGCGCAGCGTGGCCCGGCGACTCCTCGCACTCGAGAAAACGGCCAATGACGTCGTCAGCACCCGAGACTTCTCCCTCCGTGCCGCGGATGATGAACAGGATGAATTGGACCACATCGCGGCTGCACTCAACACCCTGCTCTCCACAGTCGAGTCAACGCTGGCTACCCTGAAAGAACGAGAAGAGCGGCTGCACCGGGAGATGTCAGACCGGCTGGAGGCTGAGTCGGAGGTGCGCAGGGTCGAACAGCAACTCCACGATGCCCAGAAGATGGACTCAATGGGACGGCTTGCTGCAGGCATCGCCCACGATTTCAACAACCTGCTCACAGTGATCCAGGGCCAGGCCCAGCTGTTGGAGGCCAAGTCTCCAGGGGAGGGGGTCTCTGTGATTGTCGATGCCTCTCGACGGGCAGCAGAGCTGACCGGACAGCTCTTGAGCTTCAGCAAGACCGCTGCTGTTGCCCTTCAACATGTGAACATCCCGACACTGTTCGAAGAGCTCGAGCGCCTGCTGCAGCAGACATTTCCGAACCACATCACCCTCCAATTCAAACTCGAAGCCGACCTTTGGGGTGTGTATGCTGATGCTGGGCGTCTGCAGCAGGTGCTGCTGAATCTGGCCATCAATGCCAAAGATGCCATGAGCGAGCCCGGCACCTTGTCCATTTCTGCGGACAACCAGGTGGTCGAGGTGGATGGCGAGGACAGAGGGTTCGTAGAGATCGTCTTTCGCGATACCGGACATGGGATGAGCGACGAGACCATAGCCCTTGCCATGGAGCCTTTCTTCTCAACCAAAGGGTCAGGGGGCACAGGGCTCGGTCTTGCCGTCGCTAACAACATCATTCAAGGGTTCGGCGGATTCCTGCACATCGAGAGCACGGTTGGTCAAGGCTCCTCGGTGGTTGTTCGCCTGCCGCGGAGCATCAGCGAAAAGCAGGTCGACCCCGTCCTCAAGGCGTGGCACACATCACCCGGTGGGTCTGGAACCATCCTCTTGGTCGACGATCAGGACGCCGTGCGCAGAACCACCGAGCAGATCCTCGAAGTGGTCGGGTATCGCGTCCTAGCGGCCAGTGGTGCGGAGGATGCCCTCACCCTGTGGAAAGACCATCAGGCGGAGATCGACCTGGTGCTCACCGACATGATCATGCCAAAGGTCAGCGGGCTTGAGTTGGTCCAGCAACTGTGGCATGACCGTCCGACCCTGGCGGTCATCCTGGTCTCGGGACACGCCATTGCTGCAGACATTCAGGAGATGCGCAAGAAACCGCACTTCACCTTCCTTACCAAGCCCTACGATGCTGCATTACTTTTGGGTGCAGTGGGTACCCTCCTCAGCGAGGTCCTGCCTGAAACAGAGGGGTAGCCGGAGGGTAAGCACCGTCGATAGAGCGAGGCCGGTGGAGCCAGGCAAGGCGGTGACCAAGAAAGGTCACCGACCGCACCATCTGGGTGTGTTCGCACAGGAACCGCACATCCTCGCCCAGCGTCAACAAAGGAAAGACATTAGCTCGATCCTCGATGATCGCTGTCCACCCCGTGGTTGTGCAGTCTAAGGAAGGGAATTTTGAAGCGGAAGAACCACTACACGATTCACCGTTGGCTGGGACTAATCACCGGTGTCCAGCTCCTGTTTTGGAGTGCTGGGGGCGTTATTTTTTCCACCCATGACATCGAGTGGGTCCGGGGAAACGAGGGCCGAAGTACTCCCGAGATCCCAGGTATCGCCTTCGAGTCGGTGGAGATCTCCCCAGCCCAAGCTGCCGCGGCCGCGGGCCTCGGCGCGGTCAAGACGCTCCGCCTACATACAGTGCTCGACCGGCAGGTCTACGCCGTCAGAGCCGATGCACAGACCCACCTGGTCGATGCGAAGAGTGGTGCCGTGATCTCACCGATCTCGGAGGCGATGGCCAAGGCCATCGCCCAGGCTGATCGGACCACTGAGCCCACCATCATAGAGGTGAGTCTGGTCACCGAGAATCCCGAGATTGAGTACCGAAACAAGCCGCTTCCCGCCTGGAGAATGGTGCTGGATGATGAGGACAACACCCACATCTATGTCGACGCGAACACCGCCCAGATCATCGCCCGGCGGAACGATGCATGGCGCCGATTCGACTTCTTTTGGATGCTCCACACCATGGACTACTCGGGTCGAGATGACTTCAATACGCCCTGGTTGGTGGGCTTTGCCGCCCTGGGCTTGTTTTCGGTGCTGAGCGGCTGGATGTTGTGGTTCCTCCGATTCCGAAGCAGACGGCGCGCCGCCCGGAAATCGCCCCAGCCCTCGGCCGGGGACCCATTGAGGTAGACTCGGGAGCCTGGAGGCACCGATGCGCGTTTTTATGGTTTGTCCACCGCCCTTGCTGTGCTGTGCTGTGGTCTCGACTTTGCTCTTGGGCGGCCCCGCCCACGGCGATCCGGTTCCGGCGGAACAGACCACCAGCCCAGCCCAAGCGGCTGCTGTCGACCGCGCCCGGAGCGCCACCAAACAACTGGGCGCTGAGCTCAAGAGCCAGTTGATGGGCGCCATGTCCACCGGTGGCCCGCCCGCAGCGTTGAAGGCCTGCGCCACCATGGCCCAAGCCATCACCACCAGGCGGAACAAGGCCCCCACAATCTCGGTGGGACGCGCCTCCCTTCGACTGCGCAATCCCGAAAACTCCGGGCCAGCTTGGGTCCAGGCCTGGCTCCAAGCGCAAGGTGAGCGTGAGGCCAAGGGAACACACCCAATCGCACACTTCTACACGGGTGAAGGTGGCCAAGAGGTCGCCCGGCTTATCGTCCCAATATCCGTCCAAGCCCCTTGCTTGATGTGTCACGGACCCAAAGAAAGCCTCGCCCCGGATATCCGCACTGCGCTGAGCAGCCAGTACCCCAACGACAAAGCCATCGGCTACAAGCTTGGCGACTTGCGCGGCGTGATGTGGGCGGAATCCCCAGTGACGACCCCATAGCTACAGGGTGAGCTCAGCACCGAAAACGCGGACCGGTCAGCCAGACCCAGTGCAGTGGCCAATACGAAGAATGAAAGGGCTTCCCCGTGTCCGCATCCCAACCTGTCAGAGAGGGCCCGAAGCTCATAAACCAGCCGCCGAGTTGGCTGCACGCCAGGCGTTGATTCTGGGCGGGCCTATGTTCGCGGTGAAGCGCAAGCGCGAATACCCAACAAGGACTCCAAATAACAATCCAAGCCAAGCGGCACCATCTCGGCGATTTATAGGCCCCATCGCAGCGCCTTATTGGGCACAAATGGGCCCAACAAACCCGACCAACGGCTGACCGCAAGTTCGTGAAACCCTCTGGGTACATATAGCACCAAGTCGCCGCCATTTGTGTGCACAACGCCCCCCCACTCACCCGCAGACGCCGCCGCAATCCCGTGACCTCACGCCCACAAGGCTCTCGCACGGTTTGGAGTTCAACAATTCTCTCCAATACCCAGGTTCGATGGGGTTTTTGTGCAATTCAGGCCCCGCTTCACGTAGACTGCACACCTTGGAGGCCGCATGCGACTGGCACTAATTTCGTTGTTGATGATTCCTTTGGCTGTTGGCTGTGGTGCTGGGGGTGAACAAAAGCCCGCTGCTGATACAGGTGCCAACGCCGACGCCGACGCAGACGCAGACGCTGACGCTGACGCTGACGCCGACGCCGATGACACCGGTGAAGCCGATGCCGACGCCGACGCCGACGCAGACGCCGACGCCGATGACACCGGTGAAGCCGATGCAGACGCAGACGCAGACGCAGACGCTGACGC
>OBJC01000169.1_pt1 | contig 10491 bp, 12 predicted proteins | sample 1481521 | NCBI WGS metagenome assembly OBJC01 (sample SAMEA2341961, study PRJEB22496) | metagenome | biome: marine; feature: hydrothermal vent; material: water | place: Pacific Ocean | collected 2011/2012 | reverse complement strand
CTGGGGAAAAAAGGGGAGTAATTAGGGGCAATTGTATGCACAAAATGTATGCACAACCCAATTGGTGAAAGACGAAAAAGCCCCTCGAACCTGAAGATCCGAGGGGCAGATGGTACTCCCAACGGGAGTCGAACCCGTGTCTCCGCCGTGAGAGGGCGGCATCCTTGGCCACTAGACGATGGGAGCAAAATCAAGATTTCAAAATGGATGGGGTACTAGGTTTCGAACCTAGACTCTTCGGAACCAGAAACCGACGTGTTACCAATTACACCATACCCCAAGAGCGGGTGGCGCTTAACAAGACCCCCTTGGGTATGTCAACTCGGCGACTGTGGGCAACGATCGGCACCTGCGCGTATGCGTCTTATGGCCAGGGTTTTCCCCGCAGCCACCAACATTTCGTACAAGCCAGGCCCTTTCTTCTGCCCAGTCATGCTCACGCGAATCGGCTGAGCCACCTTGCCGAGCCCCAACTCTCGCGCCTCGCAAAAAGCCTTCACCGACAGTTCTAGGCTCTCCTCGGTCCACGCCTCATTGGCCTCCAAGACATCCCCTAAATCTCTGAGCACCGCACCCGTGCTGTACTTGAGAAACTTCTTGGTCGCCTTGTCGTCCCAAGCCAGTGCCTCGTCCGCTGTAAAGTAAAACGCAGCCGCCTCGACCAGCTCAACCATGGTTTTTGCCCGCGCTTGCACCGTACCCACCACAGCCTCTAGGCGCGCATCAGTCGCAACCCCCGCCGCCTCAAAATAAGGCAAGGACCGCTCCGCCAACACCTTGGTATCCATCGCCATGATCCACTGCTGGTTCAGCCAACTTAGCTTGTCCATATCCCACTTCGCACCCGCTTTTGCCACGCCACCCAGCCCAAAGGCGGCCACAGCCTCGTCTGCGCTGAAATGCTCCATGTCGCCACAGGCCCAACCCAGCCGGGTCAGATAATTCAACAACGCCTCCGGTAAAAAACCCTTCTCTCGGTACGCACCCACCGATGTGTCTCCGTGGCGCTTGGACATCTTGCCGCCGTCTTTGCCCAAAATGATAGGCAGGTGGGCAAACTTGGGCACCGGCAAACCCAGCGCCTCGTACAGCATTTGTTGCTTTGGCGTGTTGTTGAGGTGGTCGTCCCCACGAATCACATGGGTCACCGCCATCTCGTGGTCGTCCACCACCACCACAAAGTTGTAGGTCGGCGTGCCATTCGAACGCTGAATGATCAGGTCGTCCAGCTCCTCGTTATTAAAGGTGACATCGCCCTTGACCAGGTCAGCCACAACCGTTTCGCCACTCAGCGGTGCCGCGAAACGAATCACATGCTCGCCGCAATCTGACCCAAGCCCCAATCCACGACAATGACCATCGTATTTGGGCTTGGCACCACTGGCCTGCGCCGCTTCTCGTACAGCCGTCAGTCGCTCTTTTGTGCAAGTGCACCGGTAGGCTTTTCCAGACTCCAGCATTTGTGCGATGTAAACCGCGTACCGGCCCTGGCGCTCTGTCTGTCGATATGGCCCATGGTCGCCGCCAGCCCCTGGACCTTCGTCCCAGTCCAGCCCCAACCAGGCCATATCGCGCAGTATTTGCGCCTCGAACTCTGGCTTGGACCGTTTGGTGTCTGTGTCTTCAATCCGAAGTAAAAACACACCCTTGTTTTTGCGCGCCAACAACCAGTTAAACAAAGCTGTTCGGGCGCCGCCAATATGTAAATAGCCGGTCGGAGAAGGGGCGAATCTGAGCCGCATAGTCATTGGATTTCCATCGTTTGGGGCAAACCCTCTATCCCCGATCGCAGGCAACGTCTTGGCGGCGGTTAACGATTGGCGCTGAGGTGCAGTCCATAAGGCCCCAAAAGCCCGTTGACCGCCTCAAAATAGCGCTCCTCTGCTTGGTAGACCAGTGTGTTTTCGTGTGCGGCCCGCGTGTATGCCTCTAAATCGCCATCGGCCCACGCAAGGCTGATCGCAGTGTAGGCCTTCGAACGAATAGACCACGCACGGCTTAACTCTGAATGCACAGCCTGCAGTGCCGGTTGGGTGGGCTGAATCCCAGAGACGCCCGCAGACAACGCCGCAGCGACGTTGACGATGTCTGCATCAAAACGGTTGGCCACCGCGTGGACGTCGAGTTGCCTTTCCTTGATGCCTTGGGCCATTTCAAGAAAAGTCTGTTGGAGGGCATTATTGTCATCAAGATGCCCTTGCATTTGCTCTGCATAGCGCTCATGGGCCTGCTGGGAGGCGCTGGGTCCGCAGGCGAAGAAGGCGAGAATGAAAAGGGTGGGAACCATCGGGTGTCCGAGCGGTTAGGGCCAAGGCTACACTCAAGAGTAGCCCGTCAATGCGCAAGCTGGAACAATCACTGATCAAGAGCCGCGCCATTTTGCGTCGGGCCTGGTCACAGCTCAGCATTACCGACCCGAGCATTGTGGCGCCAGCGGGCTTGGTATTGCAGGTGGACGACGCCGGATTGCCCGGTTCCATCGGCGACGGTGCGCCCCTCAGCACTGCACAATGGCAAAACGCCATCGCTGCGATGGTTGCCCGCCTGGGGCCGTTACCGGTCACGGTTTTGGCCCAGAACAGCGGCGGTTTGCCCATCGTGGCGATGTTGGTTCGGTTTGCTCACCGCCTTGAGTGCAGTACCCTTTTGGTGACCAACGGCACAGGTGTCGACCACTCGGCCGCGCATGCTTTGTTGAGTGCGGGCCTCGGCGCCGTGCGTGTGCATGTGGGAGGGGTGTCTGAGGCCGTGCAACAGGCGACCGTGGGTAACTCAGCCGCCGACGCCACCGGGGCAGTGGCCGTATTGCTCAAAGCTCGGACCGAAGGACAAGCGCCACTCGATGTTGAGGTCGCCATTCCTTGGGTGGTTGGGGTCGACGAAGAGCTGTCAGCCGTTGTCGGGTGGGCCAAACAGGCAGGGGTCGATGGGCTCAGAATCGCAGCGCCCTACCAGGCCACCTCGATTCCGGTTTTAGCCGAGTTGCTGAACGACACCATCAACGATGCCGACGGTTTTTTTCGCAACACCTCAAGCTCAATCCGTGCGCTACACGCCATGGCCGACAAGCAAGACGGCGCTCCCGGCACTCCGCGAGGCTCAGGCCGGCGCCGATGCCCGGTTGGGGGCCAACGTTTGGTCATAGGGGCCCAGCGCGCAGTGTATAGCTGCCCATTCCAGGCCCCAATGGGCAGTTTGGACGGTGAAATTGATGATGTGTTGTCGCAAGGTCGCCCCCACTTAGAAGCGATTAAAGCATGCACCCGCAGCTGCGTTCACCCAGACCTCGCACCGCAACCCCTGCTTGGATGAACCATGAAGATTCCACTCGATAAGATTCACCCACCCAAATTGGAACTCATCGCCAGCGCTGAAGATGCCTGGGTCCAGAGCGCGGTCGATATTTTTTTGGCCATTCCGAGCGGCTCAGCCGCCGCTGAGGGTTCTCGGTCTGCTGCGATCGCATTCAAGATTCGCCGAGAAGGCGACCGGGTTTATGTGGGCGGCCGCATTGAGGTCGACTTGGTCTGCACCTGTGACCGGTGTGGGGAAGCCATTCGCTTGCACCTCGATGGCCCCGTCGACCAATTGTATCTCGCCCCCCAAACAGAGGCAGACCCTGCCGATTACGATTTGGTCGAAAGCGAGCTCGAGGTGGGCTGGCACGATGGTCAAGCCCTCGACTTGGAGATGGTTCTCACCGAGGCACTGGCTTTGACAGGTCCCGATCGGGTGCGGTGTGAAGATGTCGGAGTTTTTAGGATTAGCGGCGAAGGACCCTGTGAATTACCTGAAAATTCGAATGGAGTCGGCCCAGAACGCATCAATCCCTTTGCAGCATTGAAGCTGTCGTAATAGACCGCAGCGTCTTCGAGGCCGGATCTGCTGGCTTCGTCATTAGAAAATAGGTGAAATCATGGCCGTTCCGAAAAAACGCACATCGAAAAGCCGCAAGGGCATGCGTCGTTCACACGATGCGCTGCAGTTCAAAGCTGCCGTTCAAGTCTGCCCCGATTGCGGTGAAATGAAGTTGTACCATCACGTGTGTGAGTCCTGTGGCAGCTACCGTGGCGAGCAGGTTCTCGACGTCGAGTAGCCCCTTGGGCAACAAAAAAAACGCGCTGCCCATTGCGCTCGATGCGATGGGTGGAGACAAAGCCCCCGCTGCGATTGTGGTTGGGGCTATTCGTGCTGTCCGTGCTGGAATCGACGTTTTACTCGTCGGCGATGCAGACCTCATTCGCCCCTTGTTTCCGAAAGGCGTGGATATTCCCATCCTCCACACCATCCAGGCTGTGGGTATGGGGGAGTCGCCCGCCGCGGCTGTGCGGGCCAAAAAAGAGGCTTCGGTTCGCTTGGCTGCACGGTGCGTGGCTGACGGTCGTGCGAGCGCGGTGGTGAGCTTTGGAAACACCGGCGCATTGATGGCCGCATGTTTGATGGAATTGGGCCGCATTGATGGCATAGAGCGTCCCGCGGTGTTGAGTACCCTGCCTCGGTCCGATGGCGGGCAGCTCGTCATCTTAGATTTGGGTGCAAACGTAGACTGCAAGGCCAGTCAGTTGGGTCAGTTTGCAGTGATGGGCGATGTGTTTGCTCGGTGCGTTCTGCAGATTAAAAAGCCCAGGGTGGGGTTGCTCTCCAACGGTAAAGAAGACGCCAAGGGCAATGAGCAGGTGAGGGGTGCTCTGCCAGTTCTGGCCAAGATGCCCGTTAATTTTATTGGCCAAGTCGAGCCTAACGATGCCCTCAACGGCGGGTGCGAGGTGGTGGTCTGTGACGGCTTCGTGGGCAATGTGATGCTTAAAAGTGTCGAGGCCGCCATCGCCGTCGCAGGACATGTGCTCAAAGAAGAGATTTTAGGCCGCCTTGATGCCAAATTGGGGGCACGTTTGCTGCGTGGCGCCTTTCGTCGCTACCGGGCGCGGACCTCGGCGAGCGGTGTTGGGGGTGCTTATTTGGTTGGGGTCAAAGGCACGGTGTTGGTGGGCCACGGTGCAGCAGATCCCACCGCTGTATTGTCGGCGATCAAGCGTGCCCAATCGGCCGCGAAGGAGGGCCTCAGTGGCCGTATTGGAGAGGCGATTACTGCAGCGCTCGCAGGGGCGATGGCAGATGATACCTGATTGACCCTTTGCGCCGTGTGTTCAGCACGATAGAGGTTCGTCCGAATCGCAGCAACCCGGCCGAGAGGCAGAGTCCCAAGCGAAGAACCGAGCAGGAGAATGAAGATGGCGAACAAAGAAGAAGTCGTTGCCAAGGTCGGTGACCTTATCTCTCAAAGTTTGGGTGTGAGCCCAGACGAAATCGTGTCTAGCGCTTCGTTTATCGACGATCTCGGCGCGGACAGCCTCGATATCGTCGAGTTGGTCATGCTTATCGAGAAGGAATTCGACATCGAGATTCCTGATGAAGACGCCGAGAAGATCTCGACTGTTCAGCATGCCATCGACTACATCCTCGATCACAAGGACTGAGTCCCCACTCGGGGTCTCGAGGGAGGGCTCCGTGCGGAGGGTTGTTGTCACAGGATTGGGGACGATCAATCCGTGTGGAGGCACAGCCGACGATACGTGGCGTGCCGTCACAGAAGGTCGTTCAGGCATTGGCGCGATCACGGCCTTTGACACGACGGGTTGGCCGGTACGCATCGCAGGTCAGGTCAACGGTTTTGACGCAGCGGCAGTGTTAGGAAGGCGGTCCGCCAAGCGCATGGACCGCTTTATGCAATTTGCCCTCGTGGCATCGTTAGAGGCGGTCGCCGATGCAGGTTTGACCCCTGGCGAGGAGGGCCTGGGCGATCGCGCTGGGGTTTATGTCGGCTCGGGTATCGGCGGTATTGCCGAGCTTGTCAGCGGTGCTGATGGCATGGCCGAAAGCGGCTACAAAGGTTTGAGTCCCTTCTTCATTCCGCGGGTGTTGACCAATCTCGCTGCGGGCCACATCGCGATGGCAACCGGGGCGCGCGGGCCGAGTTTGTGTGTGTCCACAGCGTGTGCAACAGGAAACCACAGCATCGGCGAGGCCATGCATGTGATTCGCTCTGGTCGGGCCGACATTATCTTGGCAGGAGGTGCCGAGGCTTCGGTTCAGCCCATCGGTGTTGGCGGCTTTATGGTCATGCGAGCCCTGTCCAAAAACAATGACAATCCCGAAAGTGCCTCCCGACCCTTCGACCGTGACCGCGACGGGTTTGTCATGGGTGAAGGCGCTGGCGTTGTGGTTTTGGAGTCCCTCGAGCACGCCAAGGCTCGGGGTGCCCGGATTTACTGTGAAGTGCTGGGCTACGGGCTCACCAACGACGCCTTCCATATTACCCAACCCGCTCCTGGGCATGCCGGCGCAGCTCGCTGCATGAAAGCCGCCCTCGATGACGCCAAGGTCAGCCCGAGCGAGGTCGACTACATCAACGCCCACGGCACCTCGACCGATGCCAATGATCGCAACGAGGCCATCGCCATCCGAACTGTGTTTGGTGACCATGCCGATGCGCTGATGGTGTCCTCTACCAAGTCCATGTCTGGCCACCTTCTGGGTGCAGCCGGCGGTCTCGAGGCCGTCATTATGGCCAAGGCCATCGCTCATGGGGCGGTGCCACCCACACTCAATCTGGAAAACCCCGGCGAAGGCTGTGACCTCGACTTTGTGCCCGGGGCTGCTCGGGATGTCCGAGTGGATATTGCCGTCTCCAACGGATTCGGCTTTGGTGGGACCAACGCGGTTTTAGTCTTTCGTCGCTTTGACGGATAGGAGTTTTTATGCGCATCGCCGTCGGTTCAGACCACGCTGGATTTGTTCTTAAATCTGAGCTGGTCGTGTTTTTAGAGGCTGCAGGCCATGCGGTCCTCGATAAAGGAACACGGCTCAAAGAGCGCTGTGACTACCCGGATTATGCTGCTGCAGTCTGCGCCGCTGTGGTCTCTGATGAGGCCGATTGGGGCTTGTTAGTCTGCGGTACTGGCGTGGGTATGGCCATGTGTGCCAATAAAGTAGCCGGAGTCCGGGCCGCGGTCGTCTCAGATGCTTTCTCTGCACGCGCCACCCGCCTTCATAACGATGCGAACGTGCTCTGTTTGGGCGAGCGAGTCGTGGGCGGCGGGTTGGCTGTGCAGATTCTGACTGCATGGCTCGACGCTGAGTTTGAGGGTGGTCGCCACCAAGCACGCATCAACAAAATGATGGCCCTCGAGGCCTGAACACTCTTTTAGACTTTGGAGTCGTCAACATGGAAGCCACACTTAGCCAAGCAGACCCTGCAGTTTACGCCACAATTCAATCGGAGATCACCCGGCAAAAAGATGACTTGGAGCTTATCGCTTCGGAGAACTATGTCTCTCGTGCCGTGATGGATGCGCTTGGGTCTCCGCTTACCAACAAGTACGCAGAGGGCTTGCCCAAACGCCGGTATTATGGCGGATGCGAGTTTGTCGATGAGGTCGAAAACATCGCCAGACGCAGGGCGCGTGAGTTGTTTATGGTCGCAGGATGCGACATCGGCGTGAATGTACAGCCCCATGCGGGCGCCCAGGCCAATCAGGCGGTGTATCTGGCGGCACTCAAGCCCGGCGACACCTTGTTGGGTTTGGATTTGTCTCATGGTGGACATCTCACCCACGGCTCTCCGGTCAACAGCTCCGGAAAACTATACAATGCTGTTCATTATCAAGTGGGGGCTGATGGCCGCATCGATATGGACTTGGTGCGCAGGCGGGCGCTCGAGCACCGCCCAAAGTTGATCGTGACAGGTGCCAGCGCCTACCCCCGCATCATCGATTTCGAAGCATTTAAAGTCATTGCCGACGAGGTGGGGGCCTTGTTGATGGCCGATATCGCGCACATTGCCGGCATGGTGGCCACCGGGCTTCATCCGAGCCCATTCCCACACTGTGATTTTGTGACCACCACGACTCACAAGACCTTGCGTGGGCCGCGCGGCGGGATGGTCATGGCCAAACGCGAGCACATGCCCTCCATCAATTCGGCGGTGTTTCCGGGTAACCAAGGTGGTCCGTTGATGCATTGCATCGCGGCCAAGGCGGTGGCGTTTGGCGAGGCATTGCGGCCAGAGTTCAAGTCTTATTGTCAGCAGGTTTTGGATAATGCAGACGCGATGGCCGATCGCTTAATGAGCCGAGGCTTTGCGCTGGTGAGCGGGGGTACAGATAATCACTTGATGCTGATTGACCTTGCGTCCTCGGCGTCTGCAGATGCCGACCTCACGGGCAAGCAGGCAGAGCACATCCTTGGTCTGGCTGGCATCACCGTGAATAAAAACACTGTCCCTGGTGAGCAACGAAGCCCAATGGTGACGAGCGGCATTCGGGTGGGTACCCCAGCGATGACCACGCGCGAAATGGGGGTGACTGAGAGCGTGCAAATCGCAGACTGGATCGCCGACATTCTGACCAGCGCCGGCGACGATGCGCTTCAGGTGCGTGTAAAAGCTGAGGTCACCGGTATGTGCCGCCGATTCCCTATTTACTCCGACTTGGGTTGAGCGATGATTTGCCCATCTTGCGAGCACGGAAAATTTGAGGTCCTCGAGACCCGTACCTCGGGTGATGGGATTCGCCGACGCCGGTCTTGTGTGGGCTGTGGCCATCGGTTTACGACCTTCGAGCGGATCGATAGGCGCTTGCCATTGGTGATTAAAAAGAGCGGTGCGCGGGTGCCGTTTTCACGAACCAAAGTGCAGGAGGGGCTACATATTGCCTGTCGAAAGCGCCCTGTGACAGCTGAGCAGCTCGATGAAGCGGTGCGTCGCATCGAGGACCAAGCTTTGGCTTTGGGCCGAGCCGAGGTCGCTTCGGCGGAGGTTGGTGGTCTTGTGTTGGCTGAACTTAAAAGCTTGGATTTGGTCGGCTATTTGCGTTTTGCTTCGGTGTATCAAGAGATACAATCGGCTGACCAATTCTTGGAGCTTTTACAGCCCTGGGTAGAGCGCAAGCTGGAAAATAAATGACCGACGGCGCGCGCATTCAGGCTTGTCTTGAGTTGGCTGGACAAGCCCTCGGCCGTACCGCGCCCAATCCCATGGTTGGGGCGATAATTGTCCACGAGGGTGAGGTTATCGCTCAAGGATGGCACGCCGCTCCCGGACAGGCCCATGGAGAGGTGGCTGCTCTCAGCATGATCGGTGGCCGTGCCCCAGGCGCGACCATGTTCGTGAACCTAGAGCCCTGTTGTCATTCTGGACGTACGCCGCCATGTACCGATGCCATTATCGCCGCTGGGATCTCAAGGGTGGTCATTGGGATGGTCGACCCTGATTGTCGCATGCAGGGTGCGGGGATCCGGCAGTTGGAAGATGCGGGGATTTCGGTTGAGGTGGGTGTGTGTGAGGCAGACTGCCGCGCGCTCAATCATGCCTATTTGTCCGCCAAAGAGCGCGGGCGCCCATGGGTGACCGTTAAGGCGGCCATCACCCTCGACGGTCGCATCGCGGATTCGACGGGGGCCAGCCAGTGGATCACCAGCCCAGAGGCCCGGGCCGTCGGGCATCGGCTTCGAGATGAGCATGATGCGGTTTTGGTTGGCGCCGGAACGCTTCGGGCCGATAATCCGAGCCTGAACACCCGTATAGATGGTGGGCGGGATGCGCTGCCAATCGTGCTCGATACAGAGTTGGCCTGTCCTGAAGACGCCAAGGTCTTGAGTGCCGGGCGTCGGCCTGTCATTTTTTATGCAGACGATGTTCAGCCTCGGCCTGGGCTGAGTGCGGACACTGTGGCGGTTTCCCGTGAGGTTGGAGGATGGCTTGACCTTGGGGCAGTTTTTGAGAATCTACAGGGCCGCGGCGTGCACAGTGTACTTGTTGAGGGCGGTGGTCTCGTGATTCGCAGCCTCCTCGACCGGGCTATGGTGGACCGTATCGAGTTGTTCATCGCTGGGCGTGTGCTCGTCGGTGGACCGGGTTGGGTAGGCGGCGCGCCCATGGCACTTTCGGATGCGCCTGGTTTTCAGATCGTCCGATGCGATCGCCTTGGGCCAGATATTCACATTGTATTGGAGCAAGCACCATGTTCAGCGGAATCGTAGCGGACCTCGGGCATATTATGTCGGTCACCCCAAGGGGGAACGGCTGCACGCTAGAGATTCGAACTGGCTTTCCTTTGGCTGGTGACGATCCGCTGGCGCTTGGTGATTCCATCGCACACAATGGCATTTGTTTGACGGTTGAGCGCTTGGTTCTGCCTGACCGGTTCATCGTGGCCGCAGGCAAAGAGACCCTCGATTGCACCACGCTCGGCACTTTTCGGGCTGGGGGTCGCATTCATCTGGAGCGGGCGCTGCAGGTCAATGCGCGTTTGGATGGTCATATGGTGTCGGGCCACGTGGACGGAGTAGGGGCTGTGGTGTCCACGGAGCGGATGCAAGAGAGCTTCGTGTTGTGGATTGATGCGCCGGCCAATTTAGCCCGCTACATCGCCAAAAAGGGCTCCATCACCGTCGATGGCGTGAGTTTGACGGTCAACGAGGTGAGCGGCACCC
>OBJC01000168.1_pt1 | contig 10531 bp, 11 predicted proteins | sample 1481521 | NCBI WGS metagenome assembly OBJC01 (sample SAMEA2341961, study PRJEB22496) | metagenome | biome: marine; feature: hydrothermal vent; material: water | place: Pacific Ocean | collected 2011/2012 | reverse complement strand
TATTGATACCAAATGTTGTCGGGATACACTACCGCCACTGGGCCATGTTCGCATCGACCCAAACAGCGCGATTCACTCACGCCAATTTTACCTTCGCCGAGTTTTCCCTCATCACGGCATTTGTCTTTGGCGTAGCGATACATTTGCTTAGCGCCGAGCTGTGAACAACAAGCCTTGCCGTCTTCACGTACATTGTTACAAAAAAAGATGTGGCGTGTGTAGTAACTCATGATTCAATCGCCCTCTTATAGCAATATTTTTTATCAATACCAGTTATTTTAGCGGCTAGTTTTGCAGCTTTCGACGCACCCATTTCTGTGAGTAAAATTGGCAATATTTTATCCAACTGTTCCTCACCCAAAACTTTATCATTTTTATCAATGGCAGAAATCAAAATTACAAATTCGCCTTTTTGATGGGCATCGTCCGCTTGCAAATAATCAATCAATGCCGGCAAAGTATCAGTTTTAATGGTTTCAAACGTTTTGGTTAATTCCTTGGCAAAGCACACAATGCGTTCATCACCTAGGATAGATTGTAGATCTTGCGCACAAGCCAAAATGCGTTTGGGCGATTCGTAAAAAATGGCGGTCTGGTCAATGTGGGCAATGGCTTGAATGGCCTTGAGTCGTGCCGATTGTTTGTTGGGTAAAAAACCAAAAAACCCAAATCGATCACTGGCAACGCCCGATGTTGATAGCGCACTAATCATAGCGCTTGGTCCAGGAATTGGCACCACATTAACCCCTGATTTTTTGGCTTCACTCACCAATACATAACCTGGATCACTAATCAGCGGTGTTCCAGCATCGCTGATTAGCGCCATGGTCTTTCCTGCTAATAATTCATTAATCATCGCAGCTGATTTTTGGGTTTCGTTGTGTTCATGAAACGCACGCATCGGTGTGGCTATATCATAATGATTCATTAGTCGTTTAGAATGGCGCGTATCTTCTGCCAAAATCACATCGACGGTTTTTAGTATCTCAACCGCCCTAAAGGTGATATCATCTAAATTTCCGATCGGTGTGGCAACAATATATAACGACATAATTTATGTTTAGCTTTAAACGACAAGTGGGCAATCAAGCAGAAGCCGTTGCACTTGAACACCTATGCAAGCACGGCCTCGAACTCATTGAACAAAACTATTTAACCAAAATGGGTGAAATAGATATTATTATGCTCGATAAATCCGAACAAACATTAGTTTTTGTTGAAGTTCGTTATCGACAAAATACGCAATTCGGCTCGGCAACTGATAGCATCAACTACAACAAACAAACCAAACTGATTCGCACCGCGCAGTATTACTTACAACAACATTCTGAGTATCAAGAATTTATCTGTCGGTTTGATGTTGTCGGTATCGAATCTGATTTAAAATATCCTAAAATAAACTGGATAAAAAACGCTTTCGAGGCTTAATCAATTATGAAAAAAACATTACTTTTATCAACCCTTATTCTCAGCTCAATTTTTCTGAGTGGCTGCATTGTCAGTACTGCATCAACCGTTAGTACCGTTGTTTCAGTCACTAATGAAAGACGCACCACGGGTGAGATGATTGACGACAAAACCATTGGCCTAAGATTGTTAGCTTGGTCAACAAAAGACTCAAAAATCAGCGATGCGCACGTTAACTTTATGTCGTTTGATAGAGTGGTGCTTGCCACTGGTGAAGCGCCAAACAACGACCTTCGTAGCTATGTTGTCAAACAAGTACAAATTATCGATCCAAAAGTTAAAAGTGTTATTAATGAAATCATCGTTGGGCCAAACAGTGGCTATTTAAGCCGAATAAAAGATGCGGCCATTACGACACAAGTTGAAGTGCTTTTCCAAGACCAAGAAGTCTTTCATCCAACCCATGTGAAAGTAATGACTGAAAATCAAACGGTCTACTTAATGGGCAAGGTAACTAAACGTGAAGCTGATAAGGCAGCAACAACAGCGGCTAAAGCCAAAGGTGTGAGAAAAATCGTTAAGCTATTTGATTATTTAAAAACCCGTCCAACGACTGAAATTGAACGTGATCGTCAAAGAGAATTAAACGATCAAAAAACCGCTGAGCTTAAAAAACAACAAGCCGAACTCGATGCCAAAAAAGCGGAACTTAAAAAACAGCTTAGGGCTTTGGGTGACAACACCGAAGGCACGCCCTATTAATTAACCAGTTTTTTAATTGGTGTTTATGCCCGCTTGACGGGTGCAAATGAAAATCGATGCTGTTGCTCAATCGCACCATGGGTTTTTAAAGCCTCTAAATGTGCCTTGGTGCCGTAGCCCTTATGTTGGGCAAAGCCATATTCCGGATACTGTTTATCTAGCGCAATCATTTGTCGATCCCGAGTCACTTTGGCAATAATCGATGCAGCTGAAATAACCGGCTCAGACAAATCCCCTTTAATAATAGCGGTGCAGTTTTCAAGCTCTGGACAACGATTACCATCTACCAGTACTTGGTCGTATTGAATATTTAGATTTTCAACAGCGCGTCTCATGGCCAACATGGTGGCTTGCAAAATATTGATTTCATCAATCTCTTGAGGGCTTGATTCGCCTACCGCCCACTGACATTGTTGGGTAATTAAGGCATACAATGTGTCGCGTTTTTTTTCACTGAGTTTTTTAGAATCGGTCAGCTCTGGTAGATCAAAATCACTCGGTAGGATGACTGCACCCGCTACCACGCAGCCCACGAGTGGGCCACGGCCTGCTTCATCAACCCCGATAATAATCAAATCTATAACGCCTTGAAACCAATATCAGTACGGTAGTAGGCACTCGACCAATCAATTTTTTTAAGTAGTGCATAGGCGTTAGTTTGTGCGTCTTTGGTATCGGAACCAAGTGCCGTTGCACACAATACCCGCCCACCACTGGTAACAACTTTGTCATCGTCCATCTTTGTTCCAGCATGAAACACTTTGGCATCATCACCATCAGCTGGTAAACCAACCACCTCTCCCGATGGGTAAGCATCAGGATAACCATTGGCTGCCAACACTACGCCCATCGCAGAACGATTGTCCCACTCAATGGTTGCTTGATTCAGCTGGCCTTTGGTTGCTAACAAACATAACTCTGCTAAATTTGATTTAAGACGCATCATAATTGGCTGGGTTTCTGGATCACCAAATCGACAGTTATATTCTAGAACTTTAGAGTTGCCCTGGTGGTCAATCATCAAACCTGCATACAAAAAACCCGTATATGGATTGCCTTCTGCTGCCATACCATCAACCGTTGGACGAATAACACTGTCCATCACGTTTTGGAAGATTTCATCAGTGACAATTGGTGCCGGAGAATACGCACCCATGCCACCAGTATTAGGGCCTTTATCACCATTATCACGGGCTTTGTGGTCTTGTGAAGTGGCCATTGGTAAAATATTTTTACCATCGACCATCACAATAAAACTCGCTTCTTCGCCAACCAAGAATTCTTCAACTACCACGCGAGAGCCGGCTTCACCAAAACGATTGCCTTCGAGCATATCGTTAATAGCCTCAACTGCTTCAGCTTGCGTATTGGCAATAATTACGCCCTTACCAGCTGCCAAACCATCTGCCTTAATGACAATCGGCGTACCTTTTTCTTCTACATATTTAACCGCTGGTGCTACCTCGGTAAAGACATCATAGTAAGCAGTCGGGATGTTATTGCGATCAAGGAAATTTTTACAAAAAGCTTTAGAACCTTCGAGCTGTGATGCATCTTGGGTTGGGCCAAAGATGGCCAAGCCTTCGGCTTGAAAGCGATCAACCACACCAAGCACAAGTGGTGCCTCAGGCCCAACAATGGTGAGATCTACTTGATTATTTTTTACAAAATCGATGAGTCCATTAATATCTTCTGAGCCAACATTAATATTGGTCAGTTTATTTTCTAACTGTGTGCCGGCATTGCCCGGGGCAACAAATACTTCTTCCACTTCATCAAACTTCGCACACTGCCAAGCTAGGGCGTGCTCGCGGCCGCCAGCACCAATAACCAAAACCTTCATATTTTTTACCTATACGTATTCTTCAATAAACTCTCTAAATTTCTTGTGCGACATAATCTGCGTACCATCGCAGTTAAACGACATAGAAATCGTTGAGTTAAATAAATTAATTACCGCTGAACGTAAGTAATAACCTTCTAAATTCCGTAAAGCAGGAATGTGTTCAATAATATAACGTAGCTCATCTTCATCCGTGAGTTGCTTCATACTTTCGTTACGCGTGTGGAACGCACCTTGCCACTCTTCTGATAAATATTCAAACGCATGATCGTGTTCAAGCATTTTATAATAGCGCTTAATCAATGCTTCTTTTTCATCCAGAGCAATCATACCAAAATGATTAAAAACGTAATCTGGCACCAGTAAATCTTCAGCCAAATGCACCTCAACGTTAAATGGATCAAACACCGATGAGGTTTTAATTTCACCATTGTTAAGCCCAATCACAATGCGATACACACCCGTAGACAATAATAAAAACAGGATAACTTCTAGTAGCTCATCAATGTTTTCGTCTACTAAATTTAAGGTGCGTTCGCGATTATAGACACTATCACGCAGGCTTCTATCACCCTTAACACTACGCATTAAGTTGTCATCAAAATAATAACCCACTAATGCATTCTTTTTATTCTTCCCAGTATTCATAGGCTAAATTATAGTCAATTCTTAAATGAATAATCGCTTGGGTTTAATGCTACCGTCTTCATCCGGCTCACCAATACCTAAAAACTGTTTGTGATTGTCAAATAGTTTAATCACTTCAAACGAGCAAGGCTCGTTTGAAGTGATAGATCTGCCGTATTTAATATCGATTGTTTGTTGTTCATCTAGATAAAGGCTATCAATGTTTGGCAACATGTCTTGTGTGGCAAATATTTTTTTATCTAAGATCTGATAATCATCCGTGGCTAGTGATTCTAACTCTGAAAACTTAATCGTCTGGATTATATCAATATGTGCAAAACCGGTACGCCTTAGCTCAATCACGTGTGCGCCACAACCTAGCTTATTGCCAATATCTTCAATCAAAGTGCGAATGTAAGTGCCTTTAGAACATGACACTTCCAAACTGACAATTCCTTGCTGATAACCCAGATAATCAATGTTGTGAATGGTAACCGGACGTGCTGGCCTGTCGATTTCAATACCCTGTCTGGCTAACTTATATAGGGGTTGTCCATCTTTTTTAAGTGCTGAATACATCGGTGGTACTTGTTTGATATCTCCAACAAAATGATCAACAGCATTGCGAATTTCTTCATCGGTCAAGTGTTCAAAAGGTTGGGTTTTAATGACCTCACCTTCAGCATCAGCAGTATCGGTAATCTGCCCCAACTGACCACGGACAAAATAACGCTTATCATCGGCCAACAAAAATCCTGCCACCTTAGTGGCTTGGCCTAGGCAGATTGGTAAGATACCACTGGCCAGCGGATCTAAGGCGCCTGTGTGCCCGGCTTTCTTAGCAAAGAATAATCGTTTGACTTTTTGTAAGGCGGCGTTCGAGCTTAGACCGGTGTCTTTATCAAGTAAGACAACACCATTAATCTCTCTGCCTTTTGGATTGCGCCTAGACATCTGGCAACGTGTTAAAGTTTAGACAACAAGTCTTCGATTCTAGCACCGGTATTCGGTGCAGGATCAAAGATAAACTTTAATGCTGGTGTATGACGTAGGTCTAGTTTTTTTGATAAGCGCGAACGGAAAAAACCACTGGCTTTGTTCAATAGAACTTCAACCGTTGCTTGATCAGATTCTGGTACGGTATAAAACACCTTAGCGCTACTTAAATCACGACTGGCTAAGACATCAGTCACACTAACAGCCTGCAATCGAGGATCTTTAGTTTCTTTTTTTAATAATAATACTAATTCACGACGAATCAGCTCATTAATACGCTCAACACGATAAGAAGGTTGGTCTGCCATTAGTTACAGAATTTTTATAAGCTACGTGCAGTTTCAATGCGTTCAAACACTTCGATCTGATCGCCTGGCTGAACATCGTTATAACCTGCTACACCGATACCACATTCAGTACCTGATTTAACTTCCTTAACATCGTCTTTGAAACGTCTTAGAGACTCTAGCTCGCCTTCAAAAACAACCACACTGTCACGCAATACACGAATTGGTGAATCCTTTCTAACCACACCTTCTTCAACCATACAACCAGCAATGTCGCCGAGCTTTTGAGATTTAAATACATCTTTCACATTGGCAATACCAATAATATTTTCACTCAACGCAGGGCTTAATAAACCACTCATGATGGCTTTTACATCATCAATTAAATTATAGATAATTGAGTAGTATTCAATGCGCACGCCTTCATTGTCAGCTGTCCTACGCGCCACTGCATCGGCACGTACATTAAAACCAAGCACCAGCGCATCTGAAGTGGCTGCCAAGTTAATGTCTGTATTGTTAATACCACCCACACCACTAGACACGACCTTAACGCGCACTTCATCGGTTGATAATTCTTCTAAGGCTTCTACCAATGCTTGTGCCGATCCTCGTACATCAGATTTCAACAACACGTTAACCGTAGAAACATCGCCTTCTTCCATTTTTTGTAAGAAGTTTTCCATCTTCGATGCTTGTTGGTTTTGCAACTCAGCTTCACGATCACGTGTTTTTCTAAAGCTAGCCACTTCACGAGCCTTACGCTCAGATTCTACTACTAACACTTCATCGCCGGCATTTGGCACGCCTGATAAACCCAATACTTCAATCGGTGTCGATGGACCGGCCTCTTTTAATACTTTGCCTTGATCGTTAACAATTTGCTTAACTTTTCCGTATTCTAAGCCAGCAATCATGATATCACCTTTTTTCAAGGTGCCTGATTGCACTAAGATGGTTGTTACTTTACCACGACCTTTTTCAAGTCGCGCTTCTAGCACGGTGCCCTGTGCTGGGCCTTTGACCACTGCTGAAAATTCTAAAACCTCAGCTGTTAATGTAATGGCATCTAATAAGGCGTCAATACCTTCGCCCGTGTGAGCTGATACCGGCACCATCATTACATCGCCACCCCAGTCTTCAGAGATCACATCATGCGTTGAAAGTACTTGTTTGATCTTATCAAGATCCGCGCCTTCTTTGTCAATTTTATTGATTGCTACAATGATGGGCACATCGGCAATTTGAGCATGCTTGATTGATTCAATCGTTTGAGGCATTACACCATCATCAGCAGCCACAACTAGAATAACAATGTCAGTTGAATTTGCGCCACGAGAACGCATTTTTGAGAACGCTGCATGTCCCGGTGTATCAATAAAAGTAATAGCACCGTCGTTTGCTTGAACTTGGTAAGCACCAATGTGCTGGGTAATACCACCTGCTTCGCCATCAGCGACTTTGGCCTTACGAATATAGTCTAGCAATGAAGTTTTACCATGATCAACATGACCCATAATGGTGACCACTGGTGGTCTCAAGCTTTCATCACCAGTTGATTTTGATTGTTCGATCAACGTGTCCTCAACGGTTTCTTCCTTACTAGCAACACCCTTATGACCCATCTCTTCAACCACTAGTAATGCAGTATCTTGATCAATCACATCATTCAGTGTCACCATCACGCCCATGCCCATTAATACTTTAAGCACCTCTCCGGCTTTGGTTGTCATTTTCTGCGCAAGGTCTATTACTTTAATATTGTCAGGTACCGCCACTTCGTGAATCACTTTTTCAACTGGCTTTTGGAAGCCGTGCTGTGCCTGTTCTTCTTGAGTTTTTTGACTTAAACGTGTTCTGTCTTTTTTCTTCAGCTTTCGGTTTGGGTTGTGTCTAGCCACATGCAGCTGTCGACGCCCATTATTACCTGGAGCTTTGTGTAAACGTTTTGGTTTTTTATCTTCAGTAGCAGCAGGTGTTTTGGCCTTATCGGTTGTTTCTCCTTTTGCTTTTTGTTTAGCAGCTTCTTGTTGCTCTTTTTGTGTTTTTTCTTGTTCTTTTTGCAAACGCGTCATCTCTTGACGCTTGGCATCTTGTGCTAATAATTTTTCATCTGCATTACGGCCTGCATCTAAGGCTTCTTGCGCTTTAAGCGCCGCTTCATTATCAACAGAGACGTTGGCTTCAACCGCTGCTTTTTTAACACGTTTTTTCTTAACTTGAACCTTAACGCCGCCAGTGCTTGCGCTTGTTTTGGTGCTAGGCTTGCGTGAAACCGACATGCTAGATTTGCTGGTTGAGCGCTTTGACAAGCTGCCCATCAAAATTTTACGCTCTTCGGCTGAAATTTCAGAGTCTGCATTCTTGTTATTAACGCCTGCATTCGCTAGAATCGCAAGGACTTCATCTGGAGTCTTTTTCAGTAATTTAGATAACGTTTGAACTGTGTGTGCCATAATGCTTGCCTATTTTTTATTTGTTTTTAATTAAGTTCTTTTTTACTTTTACTTAATTAATCAAACCATCCTTCATTTTCTCTTGCGGTCATAATAACAGCCGATGCCACTTCGGTGTCCATAACTTGAATGTCTAATAATTCATCAATTGACAATTCTGCTAGATCATCTACCGTTGCAATATCTGATTCAATTAATGCTTGTGCCAAGTCTTCACTAACACCTTCAACACTCATCAATACTTCAGAAGATTCTGCATCACCTAATGCCTGTACTAACTGCGCATCAGAGGCACGCTCTTGTAATTCTTCAACCATAGACGTATCAAACTCTTCAATACTTTCTAAACTGGATGCATCTGCATCAGCAACTTCGTCAATACTACCAAAACCTTCGTCAATTAATACGCCGGCTACTTCAGAGTCAACCCCTAATTTCTCAGCCAATTTTTCGCTGGTCTTTTGGTTTTCTTCTGCTTGTTTATCATCTGCTTCACCAACGGACATAACATTAAGCTTCCAACCCGTTAAGCGTGAAGCCAATTTAATATTTTGACCACCACGACCAATGGCTAATGCCAACTGATCATCTTCAACCGCAATGTCCATTGAATTTTTGTCTTCATCAACGATAATCGCACTTACCTCGGCAGGCGCCATCGCATTGATCACAAACTGAGCAGGGTCTTCATCCCAAAGAATGATGTCGACACGCTCACCGTTAAGTTCATTAGATACCGCTTGTACGCGTGCACCACGCATACCAATACAAGAACCAATTGGATCAAGACGTTTGTCTTTTGCTTTAACCGCTAATTTTGAACGCAAACCAGGGTCTCTAGCACCGCCCATAATCTCAATCACACCTTCAGAAATCTCTGGCACTTCCATCTCGAATAACTCAACCATCATTTCTGGCACTGTACGGCTCAAGAAAATTTGCGCACCACGCGGGCTTGATTTCACTTCTTTAATATAAGCTCTTAGACGATCATTCTTACGCACTGATTCATTTGGAATTAGGTCAAATTTAGAAATCATGCCATCAACACCACCCATATCAACGTAGGCATTGCCTCGATCAACACGTTTAACGGTTACCATAATTACCTCGCCCACACGCTTTGTGTAGTCTCCAACAATCACTTCTCTTTCCGCTTCACGTACTTTTTGGATAATCACTTGTTTTACGATTTGAGCAGCAATACGGCCAAATTCTTCAGTTTCCATTGGCTCGCGTACAAAATCATCAACCGCTACACCGTTCGCATCTTTAGCATAAATGTGTAACTCTGTATCAAACTCAGTACCATCATCATCAACAAAGTTTTCACCGTCATCAATGACCATCCACTGTCTAAAGGTATTAAACTCACCGGTTTTTCTATCAATTTCAACATGCGCATCAATATTGTTGCGTTTCTTTGTTGCAACTGCTAACGCCTCTTCTAAAGACTCGAGCACATCCTCTTGCGAGATGTTTTTCTCATTAGAAATTGCCTCAACCATTAAAAATAATTCTTTACCTTCCACGTCTTTCTCCTGCTTAAAAGTCGGCGACTAAATTCGCCTTTTCAATTAACTCAATATCCAGCATTACTGGACCTAACTCCGTTACCAGTTCAACGCTATTGTTAGCTTCACTAACACTACCGATTGCACCAACAAATTTTCTTTGCCCGTTGATTGGCCTAACCAATCGTAATTTAATATCGTGACCTAAAAAGCGCTGATAATGCCCAATATGAAACAAGGGGCGCTCTATGCCTGGTGATGATACTTCTAAATTGTACTGGCTTGCAATTGGATCTTCCACATCAAAAATGGCACTAATTTGTCTCGACACTGTCTCACAGTCATCGACACCAATACCATTCTCTGAGTCAATATAAATCCTCAAAGTGCTGTGCTTGCCACTGGCAACATATTCAATCCCCACGAGCTCGTAGCCCATGTCGTTAATCACCGGATCGATTAATGCTTCAATTTTGTCAGCAACTTTTGCCATTAATTTATCATCAAATAAAGATTAATAAAAACCCCCTAAAAAGGGGGTCGTAATTTTTTGGTAGCGGGGACAGGATTTGAACCTATGACCTTCGGGTTATGAGCCCGACGAGCTACCGTACTGCTCCACCCCGCACTAAAGGCGGC
>OBJC01000167.1_pt1 | contig 10582 bp, 8 predicted proteins | sample 1481521 | NCBI WGS metagenome assembly OBJC01 (sample SAMEA2341961, study PRJEB22496) | metagenome | biome: marine; feature: hydrothermal vent; material: water | place: Pacific Ocean | collected 2011/2012 | reverse complement strand
GATGGCTATAAGGCCCGCAGCATTTTGTCGCGCATCGCTGTGTGTGGCCGTCGGAATGTTGTGTGTTGGCGCACCGATAAGCGCTGAGCCTGTCGAAGACGCCCAGCTTGTTGAGCCCACCAAGGCCCCAAAGCACCCAGGTTATGCACAAGGACATGTGTGGAAGGGCGAGGGCCTTGGCGCGGCAGTTGTGGCCTTGACGGTCGATAACTTGAATACGGTGTTCGCAGTCTCAGCAGATGGTGCCGTGTACCGAAAGGGTGAAGGCGCTACTTGGCAGACCGTGCTTGGCGCCACCGGCGGACGCTTGGGTGACATTGACGAGCTCGACGAAGAGGACCTGTTGTTGGATATGGAGGTCCTGTTGTTGGACTCCCAAGACCTTAGCCAAGAACCAGAGGAAGAGGAAGACGAACTCGCCGACGATACCGAAGACGGCGAGGAAACCGAAGATGCCAAGGCAGACTTTGGGTCGGATGCCATGGACGACTCAGATGGTGCTTTGGTTGATGAGCTTTTCGGCCTTGACTCCAAGATGGAAGATTCAACCCAAGGCCCAAAGGCGGGTCGGCTGGTGTGGGCTTCGTCTGAGCATGCCGGCATGGTATTCGCTGCGCGTGGTGATGGACTTTGGCGCTCTGTTGACGGTGGCCTGACTTGGCGGAGGACGCTCAGGGCGCCTGCTGTTCATTCACTCTCTGATGGACCGAATGGGCTTATTTTTGCCGGTACTGTTCAAGGGCTCCGGGTGTCCAAGGATGCCGGAGGGACGTGGGGCCGGATTGCTGACCCCATCGCGAATATTGAAACCTATAGCTTTGCCTATGATGGTGGTTTGCTGTTCGCCGGTACTGTTGAAGGTCTCTATCGAAGCAAGGACGGGCTGAACTGGGCCAAGCTTCTTTCTCGCTATGATGCCGATATTCCCGTTTGGACGGTCGCCATCGACAGATTTTGGGACGGTGGTCTTTGGGTCGCAGGACCGGTTGGTATTCTTCGCAGTGACAATGGCGGGGAGCAACTGAGGGCCGCCGGTCAAAACACTTTGGCAGGAACGACCGTGTTGCTACCACTAGCGGGCCCTGGCCATTTACTGGCAGCAGGCGTTGACGGTGTGTGGGAGAGCCGTGACGGGGGCATGCGTTGGCGCCCAGTGGCGAATGGTTTGCCGAGTCCGGCGAATACCCACCTCGCGATGAGCGACCAGGGCCCAATGCTCGGCGGGAAGGACGGTGTCTTTCAGCTCAAAACCACAGCGGGTAGCTTTGAGGCCACAGCACTGGAGCGTGTTGAGATCACGCCGGGTGCGGAGATGGGGACTTTGGTGGTGGTGGCCTTGAATCGACCTGGAATGGTGATGGGTACTTTGTTGACCCAGGGTGCAATCGCCCGGTCATTGTTGTTGCCTAAATTGACCGTCTCTGGAGATTGGTCTGAATCTAGAATGCTCAGCGCCGATTTTGACGGCCGATCCAACCGTGGGCATGTCCGCCGTTCTTGGCATTTGGGTTTATCCGCTTGCTTTGGCGCCTGCTCCACGGGTGCGAGCTACGGCGGATACTCCGATGCCGCTGGAAGTGGCGGTGAGGATTTGGCTGTTGTGGGTGGTGAGGTTTATAGCGCAAGCAATGAAGGGAGCTTGGCGCCAATGGCGGCCAATGTTGCTGAAAGGGTGACACGCTATCGAACAGATGTCGCCAACCGCATCACCGAGCTGGTTATCGCCCGCTATCGCCTCTTGGAATCCTCTCCGAGCTTTGCTGTGCTTTCTCTGCAAGACCAGGTCGGACACGAATTGGATGTTGCTGAGTCAATCGCACGACTCGATGTTTATACAAACGGTTACTTTAGCCGGGTCCTTGAAGGATCCTGACCTTGGAGTGCTTATGCGCTTATTTCTGTTCGCCGCTGTTCTGCTTTCAACCACTGCCCATGCAGGGGCTGGGCATTTCCTTCTGAATAAGGTCACTGCCGACCAGCTCAGCACCATTGACGGTGTAGAGGAAAATGAAGCAAGCCGTATTGTCGCGCTTCGGTCTGAGCGAAGCCACCTCAAATCCGTCGAAGAACTCCGTGTTTTGGGCTTAGACACAGTGACACTGAATGCGCTGCGTGCCCATCTTGCCACAGAGCTCACCTTGAAAAAGGTCGCCAAAGGTAGCTACACCAGTGTCGAGGAGGTGCTCGGTCAGTTCTCGAACGAGCCGACTGTTCTCAAGGTTCAGGCCATGACCATGGACTACACCAAGACGAATCCAGCGATGGTCGAGGGTTGGCTGAAGGCTTCTACGGCTGCCTATGCTTTACCTGCGGTGACCTTGACCTACGACAAGGACATCGATGATTACACCACCTGGGATTACCTCGACCTCGATGAAGATGGAAGGGTAGGCAGTGGCGAGCATCAGTTCAACACCGCGCGGGCTGACGATGACCAGGGTTTTGGCGTCAGGCTTGCTTGGCGTTTGGACAAGCTTGTGATGAGTTCTGAACGAATCCGGGTGATCAACGAAGCCCAAGATATCGTTAAGTTGCGGGATAAAGTGCTCGACGAGGTCACACGGGTTTATTTCGACCGCCGGCGCCTTCAGGTTGACCAGCTGCTTCACCCATCATCGGGACTTCGCGAGCAAATCAAAAACGAGCTTCGGCTTCAAGAACTCACAGCAAGCATAGATGCGCTTACAGGTGGCGAGTTCTCGTCGGCTTTGGGTCGCTAAAGCGGCTAAAGCCGAGGTAAATTCGGTCTGAGGTGTTATTGGCTGCCACGCCTGGAGGGCCTGTGCAGCCTCGACATGACACCATCCTGATTCTGGACTTTGGTTCACAGTACACCCAGTTGATCGCCCGACGAATCCGCGAACAAGGTGTGTATTGTGAGATCAGACCCTGCACTGACAAGCCTCCGGTCACGTTGCCTGAGCAGGTAAGAGGCTTGGTATTGTCTGGCGGCCCGTCCTCCGTTTACGATGACGATGCGCCCCCTTTTGATGATGGCTGGCTGAATATTGGCGTCCCAGTGTTGGGCATTTGTTACGGCATGCAGCTGTTGGCGACCCATGCCGGCGGTGGTGTTGAGCAGGCTCAGCGACGCGAGTATGGTTTCGCTGAGCTTCAGACACAATCCAGCCCGTTGTTTGACGGGGTGGATTCGAGCACCCAGGTTTGGATGAGTCATGGCGATCATGTGGCTCAGCCACCCCGTGATTACAAAGTCATCGCGCACTCAGAAAATTGCCCAGTCGCTGCGATGAGCAATACAGCCGGCGACCGCTTTGGCTTGCAGTTTCACCCAGAAGTGACCCACTCCCGCCAGGGGACACTGATAATCCGCAACTTCATTTTCGCTGTGTGCCATGCAAATCCAGATTGGACGATGGGCTCCTTTATCGACGAGCAGGTTCGACTTGTCCGAGCCCAGGTCGGTACCGACCACGTGATTTGTGGCATGTCTGGTGGGGTGGATTCAGCGGTCACCGCCCAGCTGCTTCATCAGGCCATCGGCGATCAACTCCATTGTATCTTTGTGGACAACGGCGTTCTGAGAAAGGGTGAACGTGAGTCGGTGGCCAATGAGTTTCAAGATCTGAACCTCATCGTTGTCGACGCAGCAGAGCGATTTATTGATGCGTTGGCTGGCGTGATCGACCCCGAGAAAAAGCGGAAAATCATCGGCGGTCTGTTTATCGAAATTTTCGAAGAGGAGGCCAGTAAGCTTGTCGATAAAGTGGGCGAGATCAACTGGCTGGCTCAGGGCACCTTGTATCCAGATGTGATTGAGAGTGTGTCCTTTAAGGGACCGTCTGCCACAATTAAGAGCCACCACAATGTGGGTGGACTGCCGGACCGCATGCGGATGAAGCTGATTGAGCCCATGCGAGAACTGTTCAAGGATGAGGTTCGTGCCCTTGGCCTCGAACTCAACATGTCCGAGGACCGGGTGTATCGGCAGCCATTTCCGGGGCCAGGGCTCGCCGTTCGCATTTTGGGTGAGGTCACCGCAGAACGTGTGGCCCTATTGCAAGAGGCCGATCTCATCGTCGATCAAGAAATTCGGGCCGCTGGTCTTTACCGGGCTTTGTGGCAGAGTTTTGCGGCCTTATTGCCAATTAAAAGTGTTGGTGTGATGGGTGACTCGCGAACCTACGAGCAAACCGCTGTGGTTCGGGCAGTGCACTCTACCGATGGCATGACTGCATCTATTGCACACCTGCCTTGGGCACTTCTCGAGCGAATATCGAGCCGCATTATCAATGAGGTCCGAGGTGTTAATCGCGTTTGCTACGATATTTCCAGCAAGCCGCCTGCCACCATCGAGTGGGAGTGAGTCGTCTGACAAGACGATTTTATTCGGCCATTTCGGGTTCCACAATTCCCAACCAATGCATCGCTTCGTGTTTTAGCGCACCAGAGATGCGCGTGATGAGTTCTGCGTGCTCAAGTGAGGGGCGGGCCAGATTGGCTTGAAATAAGGTCACGTGGGATGGGCGGTTTACCCAGGGATCGCCATTCGTGGGTGGTTCACCCCGATACAAGCCGTCGGTGAAAGGACTCAAGGGTGGGTAGCTTTCCAACAACTCCTCAACCGCCGGAAAAGCGGTGAACCGAATGGGCACGCCGTCGAGAAACACCTGGAAAGGCTGGGGCAGCAGGTCGAGGGCCGACTCCAAAAGGTGGTCCCAGGGTATCTCGTCCCAGTTTTGGATAAGTGGAAAATGTTCAGGGTCTTGCTTGGCTGCAGTCTCGAAATGCCCATTGGCCTGGGTTTGCTTACCAAGTCTTTCGAGGGCCAAGCCTTGATAATACCATGAGGGTGTTTGTAAGGGGTCGAGAGCCGTGGCCTGTTCTGCCGCTTCCAATGCACCTGGGAAGTCAACGGCCTGAAAACGTGCCACCGCCACGGCGTGAAGAATCCTCGCGGTTGGCGTATGGTGCTCTATAAGGCGATTCAATGCCTCCAATGCCATCATGACGTCACCCATCTCAAGGGCCGAGTGTGCCACCAAGTCTAGGGCTCGAGGGTGAATCGGGTGTTCATCCAAGAGTTCTTCGGCCTCGATGAGGGCCCGGTCGAGGTCACCTTGCTCGAAGGCTTTCTCTGCCTCGACAAGCCGCAGAGCAGCTAAGGTATTGGGGTCGACCGTCCATGAACTAGGCAATTTTTTATCCAGCCCGAAGGGCCAAAACCATCACCAATACCAGCAAAATCGCGGCAGCGACAATTGTGGCACCGGTGATCAGGACAGCCTTGAAGTTGCCGCCCTTTGATGATGGGAGCGGTGCTGGGGTCTGGTCGGCGGAGATGCTTTTCGGTATGACTGCTGGTTCATCCAAGGGTGGCAGCGGTTCAGCTTCAGGCTTGGGCGCAGCTTTCGCCAAGGGCTTCGGAGCAGGGGTGGGCGCTGGCGCTGGCGCTGGCGCTGGCGCTGGGGCTGGCGCTGGGGCCGGCTTCGCTTCGGGTTTCGCTTGAGTCACTGGTTTGGGTGCTGCCTCAGGAACCTTGGCGAAGGCACTTAGCGCACCCCCACGTAGCGCGTGGACAAAGACGGAAAACTCCGCGACGTCTTTGCACAGGTCGATATCGCTTAAAAGCCATTTTTCCAGATCCGCGATCTCGTCGCCAGAAGCCAAGCGATGTGCTTCATACAAAGAGATGGGGGCACGGTCCATGTCTGCGGTGCCTGGGACGACGCCAAATGGCACGCCTGCATCGTCTCTGAGCGCCCGTTTAAGCGCGTAGCGGGCCTCGAGCATGGCAACGGGTGTACCGCCAAGGGCGTTGGCGCTCCGGTCGACCACCGAGATATCGAAGCTTGGGTCATAAGCGAGGGCCAGTACCGCCAACTTGGCTGGGTCGATCGAGCCAGCAACCTCTTGGATCAAGCTGGTAGGGGAGCGGTTTTTGGTCATGGCGTTTGGGTGGTCTGAACCCGTGTTTTTATTGTCTTTTAGACCAAAACCGATGGCGATGAGTTCTCGCTCCAACAGGTCGTGAGCCCAGTCCACCAAAGCGCGCGGGCGTGTGACGGTCACGATGCCCTGTGCAAAAGACTGGCATGCTGCCTCCATCGGAGGGCGACCTTCTTGACCTGCCACCCGAATCGTTGAGATGGCATAATACCAATCGCTAAATTTTTGAGCCATTTCCTGACCCGAAGCAGCGTCTCCACCTCGCCACCTTCGAAACAGTTGGCTGACGGTGGCTTGGGGGGCGTGTGTGTCGGTCATGATGTCCTCATCGACGGCTGACGGTAAAAGGAGCCAATAGGCATGGAGGAAAGCTCAAATCCACCGAACCTGGACGGTGGTGAGGATGTCCTGTTGAATCCAGTCGTAACGTCCTGCGATCGATTTTGGGGGCGTGCCCTCTTTTAGAGAAAGCTGGATTACGGCCTTACCGTTGGCGACCGATGAGACTTCGGCTTCGTGAAAGCCAACATAGCGACGAAGTGTTGGTGCGAGGGCTTTGTAGGTTGCTTCTTTCAAAGCAAAGCGGGTCAAGATCGCATTCCATTTTCGGTCTGGCGGAAGGTCCTTGATTTCCTCGAGCTCTCGTGGAACCAGGATTTTCGACGCAATTTGGGCCCGGTCGCGGCCAATATGTTCTAAGTCGACGCCCACATCCCCTTGGCTGCGTTTGGCCACCAAAGCCACAGCCAAGTTGCCCTTATGAGAAATCGATACAGACAAGGCTTTTGGGCCCTGCGGCGCACCGAATGCGTCAGGAAGAAGAGGACCGAGGGTGAACCCCAGGGCGCTCGCAGCGACCCTTGCAGCCAGTCTACCGCCAACCCATTCTCGACACCGTAAAGGACTTAAGGTCGCAGCGTGAGCTTGCTCATCGTCATGCAACTTTTGAAGAACTTGGTCGGGTAGATCGTAAGGGGTTTTAGGAAGATGAACTGCTGCGAGGATGCCGTGGGGGAGCCCACGGGTAAAGGCAGTCGAATAATCAATCACAATATGGCCCTAACGAATGGTGCCCAATTCCGCTCGCTCGATTAAACCCTAGTCCAGAATGCCAAAGTCCAAAGGAGCATCGTTGTATATGTTGATGCTGTCGCTCTCATTGCTGCTTTTGGCCACACCGGTGTTTGGCGCTGAGCCCACCGAGATGTCTGCGGCAGAGTTGGCCGCCACGAAGGCCGAGGTTGACCGCTTGTCTGGCGAGATAAAGACGCTCGCTTCTCGGCAAGTGTGGGGCGGTGTCGAGCGAAAGTACCGTCAGGCGTTGGCCCTTGGTCTGGTGGTCCCAGGAGATGTACACCTGATAGCTGCCTATTCCGCGAGAGACCGCGGAGATTTGATCGCTGTATACGACCGTCTCACCCGTGCAGCTGGCCATGCAGCAAGCAAAGAGGTTGTGGATTGGTTGTGGGATCTCGATCACAACTTTGGACGGGTGACCTTGAAGGCAGATCGCAAGCGGACCGCGGCTTTAACCGCCGATATGATGCCCCTCGACCCCAACAGGCGACAAGCTGTTGAGGCTGCCATTCTCCAAGCAAAGGCGGCCGGAAAGTTTAAGGGTTTACTGCCCCGTGGTTCCTACAATTTCTCAGGTCAAGATTTTAGGGTTGAGCCTGGCATCTCGGTACGCGTGGAAGTGTCTGCCAAGGTGCGGCGACATGGGATCACGGCACCTACGATTGTTTATCATGAATTACCGACGGCCAAAGGCCAGGAGAGAGACTGATGTTTTTGATATTGTGGACCTTATTGATGACCCCATTCGCCCAGGCCGAGCAAGGGCCATACATGTGGGGCGTCGGCCCAGTAATCAGCACGATTGTGCTCCCTGGGGATCACCCATTTAACTTCCCTGACCAAGCCGATGACGCCGGCTTTACCAAGACCAGTGGCGATGTTGGGCTCGGTGTCCACGCCGTGATGTACATGCGCGCAACTCAGCGTTTTGGCACCCACCTTTGGTACCATTCCGGTTCTGGTGGATATTCTAGCCCCAATGTCACCATGGAGTACGATTTCGTCGGTAGTTCCGCGAATGGAATGACTTTGCTCGGTGGATTCGGTGCGGGTTTTGGCTACCAGCGTTGGAAAACCGGAGAAGGTGATGAACAGAAAAAGTTGACCATGAACACCTTCATCTTGAGGGCCCAAGGAAGCGTCAACTATCGCACCAAGACCAATTGTTTTGAGATTGGCACCTTCATGAACTTTTTCTTGCCGAGCGGTTCGGTGATCGAGTCAGGAGATGGCAAATCAGAACCCACTAACTTTGTGATGTACCCAACAGTTGGGTTGGAATTCACTGGCTACTTCGGTGATTTTCGCCCGCCAAAAAAGAGTAAGCGTAGCCGTCGTAGCAAAAAGAAGGGTCGTCGCTGAGTGACGACAGTCCTCTTAGGGCTGGTACTGAGTATGGGCGGTGTGGCCCAAGCGGCTGCTCCGACCTGCCCCCAAGGTATGGTGCTGATCGGAGGCCAGGGCCAGATAGGCATGAAAGGCCAACCATATGGTGTGGTCCATACCGCGCACTTGGAGAAGGTGGTCGCCCCACAACTCGATTGTGAGCAGGCGGTGGCCTCGACCCCAGGTGCCACGGCGTGTTGGGTGCAGACAGATTTGGTCGATCCAGTCATCCCGGTTCACGCCGTCACGGTCGCACCTTTCTGTATCGACACCTTTCCATTTCCTGGAAAAGGAGGGCAATACGCAGTTGATGGGATGTCGGTTTGGGATGCGCACCAGCTAGACACCTTGCTTCAAACTGGGCGGTACGGTGATCGACGCATGTGCACCGCCACCGAGTTTCAAGCAGCAGTAGCAGGCTTAAACTCAAATCAACGCTTCGTGTTTGGCGACACTTTTATAGATAAGATTTGTGACGGAGCCGCCATCGGTGCCGCCAAAGCCTGTGTCAATGCCGAGACCTCAGTTGCGGAATATGGCGCAGTACACAGCCATTGGACCATCGCTGACCCAAGCTTTGTGGCCTCAGCTTGTCCGGAGCCGCCCTGTTTGGGCGCGGGAAATCGACCTCTTGGTGTGGGCATGTACATTGTATCTGGCGGAACTGGACGGGTTCAAACACGCCAAGCCCCGTTCACGCCCCACACATGGCACGACCATGGCGAGGCGACGGTTGGCGCGTGTGGGTTTAGCGGCTGGGATGATCAGCCGGTGATTTGCTCAGACCCGACCATCCCCACGCCCGAACAAAACAAGGCCTGGGCGGAATTCTTAGGCTTAATTCAGGCATCTGGAAAAATGCGGGCCAGCTTATCGGCGGCTTTGGGGCGGAAAATCTGCCCTTAGGGTTGGGGTGCTTTTTGGAACAGGCGGTGGGTTGCGGTGGCGGCAACCAAGCTCCAGCGCCCCAGCTTAGGCTCTACTGGGTGATCCACCGGGGCCAGCACCCAATCAACATTGTCCACGGTGAGCGGCCATTCGCCTTTCCAGTGCCACGGTTGGTCCGGCATATACAATTGGTCGACATTCCAGAGCACTGTTCGCCCTGAGAGCAGGTGAATTGTATCGTAGTCGGCGGCCACCCGCGCAGTGAGGGGAATCAACGCTGTAAGGCTGCGGAGATTGGGTTTAGCGTGCGTAAATCTGGCCCAGGGAAATGCGAGGCTGCTGCCGACAAATAAGACCAGCACCCCAAGGCGCTTGGGTATTCGTGCACTTCCAGCGATGCCTGCAGCCAACACAAAAGGAAGCCAAAATGCATGATGGTGGGCACTTGGGCCCCATAAAGCGTGCCACTCTCGGCCAGTCGACATCATTCCCCAAAGGACCGGGAGCATCGCGATGAGGGGGGTGGGCCTGAGAAAGCCCAGCCACCATCCGCTGGCCAGAAAGGCAAGGCCAAAACCCGCTCGTTGCTGCCAAAGCTCTGGGGAGTCGGGAAAGACAGTGGGAGCCAATGGGTTGATATGGAAGAACATTTCGGGTTTGGCCAATACAAATCCCAACCAGGACAACAGCCCCAGGGCAGCCAAGGTCAGTCCATGACGAAGCTTGGCCTCGCCCCAGGGAAAGATGGCCATCGCTAAACCAGATGACAGCAGTAAATAGCTGGCTTCTTGCCGCCCGACCAAAGCCACGGCCCCCCAACAAAGCATTCCCCGGGTGTTTCCGTTCCATGCGGCGGCCCAAACACCCAAGATGCCGGGGATAAAGAGTCCGACCGGCCGAAAGTCGGCGATGGCAACCGCCTGAAAAGGTCCAAAAGCAAGTACTGCCGCGACAGCGAGCCAAGCGTGCCGTCCCCCAGCGACGGATCGCCCAAGGGTTAAGGCTGGCCAGACGGCGAGGGCGACGAAGCTACTGTGAAGCGCGAGTAGGGTGGCTTGTTTGGGGAGGAATCCGTAAACGCCCACGACCAAGGGCATGACCAAATGGGTGTGAACCTGATCAAAAAAACCTTGGGGCTCCAAAATCAGGGGTGAGGCCCAAGGGCCACCGGTAGAGGCCGAGTGTACCCACTGGTGAAAGAAGGCCAAATCTTGGCCCCACTGAGGGGTGCCCGAGTATGCGTTGCTGATGTTGATCCACGCAAAACCAAGGCTGGCCACGAGCACGAGACCAAAGGTGAGGGCTCGCGGGTTTTCAGTAA
>OBJC01000166.1_pt1 | contig 10611 bp, 11 predicted proteins | sample 1481521 | NCBI WGS metagenome assembly OBJC01 (sample SAMEA2341961, study PRJEB22496) | metagenome | biome: marine; feature: hydrothermal vent; material: water | place: Pacific Ocean | collected 2011/2012 | reverse complement strand
GGACTAATTGAAAATGATAAAGTTGATGCTATCTTCGGTTCTTGGACATCGGTATCAAGAAAATCAGTATTGCCTGTCATTGAAGAGTTAAATAGCGTATTTTTCTACCCAGTTCAATATGAAGGTGAAGAGTCGTCTAAGAATGTTTTCTATACTGGTGCAGCACCAAATCAACAAGCGATTCCAGCTGTAGACTATCTAATGAATGATATTGGTGTTGAAAGATGGGTGTTAGCAGGTACTGACTATGTATATCCACGTACAACTAATAAAATTCTAAAAGCATATCTAAAATCAAAAGGCGTGACGTCATCTGATATTATGATTAACTACACACCGTTTGGACATTCAGATTGGCAAACAATCGTTTCTGATATTAAAACATTTGGATCTACCGGCAAAAAGACTGCTGTAGTTTCAACTATTAATGGCGATGCGAATGTACCTTTCTATAAAGAGCTTGGTAATCAAGGTGTTTCGGCATCTGATATCCCAGTTATAGCATTTTCAGTAGGTGAAGAAGAATTATCTGGCTTAGATACGGCTCCACTCGTTGGTCATCTTGCTGCATGGAATTATTTCATGAGCGCTGATGCTGTTGAAAATGATGAGTTTATTGCTAAATGGAAGGCTTTCATTAAAGATGATAAGCGCGTAACAAATGATCCAATGGAAGCTCACTATATTGGTTTTAATATGTGGGTTAAGGCTGTTGAGAAGGCTGGCACTACTGAAGCTAATGCGGTTCAAGATGCTATTATTGGTGTAACTACGCCTAACTTAACAGGTGGTGTATCTGCCATGATGCCTAATCATCACATTACTAAGCCAGTATTAATCGGAGAGATTCAAGCTGATGGCCAGTTTGAAACTGTTTGGTCTACAGAAGGTTTAGTTGCTGGTGATGCATGGTCTGACTTCTTACCGGGCTCTAAAAATCTGATTTCAGATTGGAGAAAGCCTTTAAGTTGTGGTAACTATAATGTTAAAACAGCAAAGTGTTCTGGTCAGAACTACTAAGATCATATAATTGATCAATAAAAGGGTGTTATTGCAAAATAACACCCTTTTTTTATAACGGTTAAAAAAAACATGAAGATTTTTTCATACATTCTAGTATTGATTGTTAGCCTTGTATTCTCATCTCAGAGTTTGGCAGGTAATGATGACTTTCAAGATACTATTAATCAATTAACTACAAAGAAACTTCGAACAAAGTTACAAGTTGTTGAGCGGATTATTCAGAATGATAGCCCTAAGGTTGAGTTTGTACTTGAATCTCTATTAGAGGGAAAAGTTTTCTATATTAAAAGTAATAAAAAAGTTGTTTATGCTATTAAGAAAAATAAAGAGTATTTAGCTAAAGATTTATTAAATGGTAATTCTTTCGGTAAGTTCTCAAAACGCCAATTAAAGAAAGTTGGCATTAATAATAGGATACGTCAAAAAATAAAATTTGGGCTTTCAATGTTAAGCCTTACTCATCTTGACGAGTCAGTTAGATTGAAAGCGGTAAAAAATACATATAAAGACATCAATATTAATGTGTTTAAAAGGATAAAAGTATTGATTAAAGATGAGAAGAGTGAAAAAGTTCGCGATTCGATGCTGGTCTTAATGAATATATATCAATTAAACGATAAAGATCCATCCATTAGAATAAAAGCCATTAAGGGGTTGAACGGAAATCTAGAGCCAATTGTTAAGAATAAACTAACAAAATCTCGAGACAATGATCCAAACTCGGAAGTAAAGCTGGAAGCGAAAAAAGCATTAAATAGCATTGATTCAAAAATTGGTTTTTTTAAAAACTTAGAGACAATATTCTTTGGCGTTAGTTTTGGATCAGTGCTTATCTTGGCTGCTATTGGACTTTCTATTACTTTCGGTGTGATGGGTGTTATTAACATGGCACATGGTGAGTTGATTATGCTGGGTGCTTATACAACCTATGTTATTCAGTTATTAATGCCGAATCATATTGAAATGTCAATATTTGTTGCTATTCCGGCAGCGTTTGTTGTATCAGGTCTTGTTGGGATACTCATTCAAATTGGCATTATTAGACATCTACATGGCAGACCTTTAGAAACCCTTCTTGCTACATTTGGTGTGAGTTTAGTATTACAACAGGTTGTTCGAAGTGTATTCTCTCCGTTAAATAGATCAGTAGAAACACCGGAATGGATGTCGGGCGCTCTAGAGATTAATGGCATTTTATCGTTAACTTGGAATCGACTCTACATTATCGTTTTTTGTTTAATAGTGTTTGCGGCGCTTGTAATGGTTTTAAAGAAAACTTCATTAGGCCTTCAAGTAAGAGCAGTATCGCAAGATAGAGACATGGCGAGAGCTATGGGTGTTCGCTCGAATTGGGTAGATGCTATGACATTTGGGCTTGGATCAGGTATTGCTGGTATTGCAGGTGTGGCTTTATCTCAGTTAACTAATGTTGGGCCAAATCTAGGGCAAGCTTATATTATTGATTCTTTTATGGTTGTTGTTTTTGGTGGTGTTGGTAACTTATGGGGTACATTAATTAGTGGATTTGGTTTGGGCATTATTAATAAATTTATGGAGCCTTGGGTTGGTGCAGTATTAGCCAAAGTTTTAATCTTAATCTTTATTATTTTGTTTATTCAAAAGCGGCCTAGAGGGTTATTCCCTCAGAAAGGCAGATCTGCAGGAGATTAAGTTATGTTTTTTTCAAAAATTTTAAATAACGATACTGGTGGCAAAATATTTTTATCAATATTACTAGCCGTGACAATTTTAATTCCATTGTTGAATATTATGGTATCTCCAGAAAGCCCATGGCACCTATCAACCTACACTGTCACCATTATAGGTAAGTATTTAACCTATGCGCTCTTAGCGATTGCTGTGGATCTTGTTTGGGGGTATTTAGGAATCCTTAGTCTAGGACATGGCGCATTCTTTGCATTGGGTGGATATGCGATGGGGATGTATTTGATGCGACAAATAGGAGAGAGAGGTGTTTACGGAGATCCAATTCTTCCTGACTTTATGGTGTTTTTAGATTGGAGTGAATTACCATGGTTCTGGCATGGTTTTGATCAATTTTGGTTTGCAATGATTATGGTGGCTTTGGTTCCAGGGATATTGGCATTTGTGTTTGGCTGGCTAGCCTTTAGATCAAGGGTAACTGGCGTATATTTATCTATCATGACGCAAGCGCTAGTTTATGCATTAATGCTTGCATTTTTTAGAAATGAATTGGGCTTTGGCGGCAATAATGGTTTGACAGATTTTAAAGACATTTTAGGTTTTAGTTTGCAATCAGATTCTACTAGAGTTGGATTGTTTGTTGCTTCTTCTATTGCTTTAGCTGCAGGCTATTTAGCCAGTAGAGCCATAACCAACTCTAGGCTTGGACGAGTGGCTGTTGCTATTAGAGATTCTGAAAGCCGAGTTAGATTTATTGGTTATAAGGTCGAGAATGTGCAGTTATTTGTATTTACATTCTCAGCAATTATGGCTGGAATTGCAGGCGCCTTGTATGTGCCACAGGTGGGGATAATCAATCCTGGAGAATTTTCACCGGTTAATTCGATTGAAATGGTGATATGGGTGGCTATTGGAGGAAGATATACTCTTTATGGTGGCGTTATCGGCGCCTTACTTGTGAATTACTCAAAAACCTTCTTAACGAGTGCAATGCCTGAAATGTGGTTATTTGTATTAGGAGGAATGTTTATTTTAGTAACAATATTCTTGCCTAAAGGAATCGTAGGTTTGTTGAATAAATATAGAGGCGCGAAATAATGAGAAAAAAAATACGTGCTTTTTTTGAAAAATCAGCACCCACTAGAAATATTGATGTTCATAAGGATATTATTTTATATTTAGAAGATATAACGGTGAGTTTTGATGGTTTTAAGGCAATTGATTCATTGAACCTTTATATTAAAAAAAATGAACTACGCTGTATCATCGGTCCTAATGGTGCTGGAAAGACAACAATGATGGATATTGTTACCGGAAAAACTAAACCGGATTATGGAAGCGCTTGGTTTGGACAGAATTTTAATTTGCTACACCATTCTGAAGATGAGATTGCCAGAGCTGGCATTGGTCGAAAGTTTCAGAAACCAACAGTGTTTGAAAATTTAACAGTTTTTGAGAACCTAGAATTGGCAATGGATGGAGATAAGCGAGTTTTTCCAACATTATTTGCAAAGATGTCAGCTGCTGAGTTAGAGTCTCTTGAGATTGTTCTAGAAAAGATAAATTTATCTTCTAAAAGTAATGTTTTTGCTGGCTCGCTTTCTCATGGTCAAAAGCAATGGCTAGAAATAGGTATGTTGTTAATGCAAAATGCGCAATTATTACTGATTGACGAGCCTGCTGCAGGAATGACGCATCAAGAGATGGATAAAACTAGTGATTTATTACAAGTTTTGAAAAAAGCACATACCGTTGTAGTGGTTGAGCATGATATGGATTTTGTTCGATCATTAGAAAGCCCAGTTACTGTTCTACACCAGGGCAGTGTGTTGGCAGAAGGGAGTATGGACCAAATTCAAAACGACCCAAAAGTTGTTGAAGTGTATCTAGGCGAGTAAGAATGATTGAAATAACAAAACTAAATCAATTTTATGGGGAAAGCCACACCTTGTGGGATCTAGACTTAAATGTGCTTGAAGGTGATTGTATTGCCATTATGGGTAGAAATGGTGTTGGAAAGACTACGTTGGTTGAAAGTATTATGGGGTTATTGCCAATTCAAAGTGGAGAGATAAATTTTCAAGGTGAAGATATTTCAAAACTTCATCCAGAAGGAAGAGCATCAATTGGTATTGGTTATGTACCACAAGGAAGAAGAATTTTTCCTTTATTAACGGTTGAAGAAAATTTAAAAATAGGATTGTCAGCTAGGAAAGATAAAATCAAAAAAATACCAGACTTTATTTTTGAATTATTCCCAGTTTTAAAACAAATGTTAGGCAGACAAGGCGGTGATTTATCTGGTGGACAGCAGCAGCAGTTAGCCATTGGAAGGGCACTAGTCATTGATCCACAATTACTGATTCTTGACGAGCCTACTGAAGGTATCCAGCCAAATGTAATACTTGAAATATGCGACATTATTAGAAAATTAAATACAGAACGCGGCATGACTGTGATTTTGGTAGAACAAAAGTTACCAATTGCCAGAAGAGTTGCAGATAAGTTTGTTATTCTTGATAGAGGTTCGAATGCTCATTCAGGATTAATGAGTGAACTTGATGATGATTTAATAAAAAAATATTTAACTGTTTAATAATAAAAGGAAAAGACTAATATGAGTAATACGATACAGTTCTTAATAGCGACTCTGATGTTTTTAGTGGCGTCACCGATTTTGGCCCATGTTTCACCAGAACATATTTTAAGCTACAGTAGTGAAGCTACAGAAATATGGAAAATCTTGAGTGTAGCTGTATTTATGTTAGGGTTAGTTGCTCTTATCACTTACATGTCGAAAGATTTATCGGTTAATACAAAGTAGTACTTTTTCTTACGTGCAAAATACTACCAAACAATTGCTCAATCAGGGCTGGGTTGCTGAATTAGAATTACATTTTTCGAGAAGTAGCTCCAAGACCTTTCTTTCAGAAAGGAAACATATTGGCCCTTTGACGGTACAAAGACCGTTTTATCCAGAAGACGGAGTCTGTCATCTATACCTATTACATCCTCCAGGTGGTATTGTTGGTGGTGATGAATTGTCAGTAAAAGTAAATTCTGATCCAGATTCTAATGCGCTTATTACTACACCTGGTGCAACTAAAATTTATCGCACAATTAAAGATAAATTTTCTATTGTCAAACAAGATATTGTTGTAGAGGATGGCGCCACTTTAGAATGGTTACCAATGGAGACTATTATATTTCCAGGGGCAAACTCAAAATTTTCAACAAAATTTTCATTGTATGGAGATGCAAGAATTGCAGCTTGGGAGGTTCAGTGTTTAGGTAGGCCGGTAATCGACGAAAAATTTGATTCGGGTGAATTAAAATTTAGTTTTGAACTATGGAAGAATGGAATTCCTGTCATTATTGACAGATTAAAAATTGATCAGACAGATCTTGATAATATAACTGGTCTTAGGGGTTTTCCAGTGTTTGGCACCTTTATAATTAGTGCAAAAAATGATGATATTTTAGAGCTTGTACGTAATTTAATACCTAAAAGCGAATCCTATGTTGCTGGGGCAACTCAAATAGATGATTTTGTTATTATTAGGTGTTTGGGGCTTAAAACGAATTTGATACAGGAATTATTTAGAAATATTTGGATAGAGCTAAGACATTTAGTTATTGGGAAAGAAGGCATAATACCAAGAATTTGGTTAACATAAATAGGGTTTTTATAATGGATTTAACACCACGTGAAAAAGATAAATTAATGATTTTTACCGCTGCTTTATTGGCAAAGCAACGCAAAGACAGAGGGGTCAAGTTAAATTATCCAGAGGCTATTGCTTATATTTCAGCTGAAATATTAGAAGGTGCCAGGGATGGAAAAAGTGTTGCTGAAATGATGGAATATGGCCGTCAACTTTTAACAGATGATGATGTTATGGGTGGGATTTCTTCGATGATTCCAGACATACAAGTTGAGGCAACTTTCCCAGATGGAACTAAGTTAGTTACCGTTCACAATCCAATCCAGCCGGTTAAATCATCGTTAGACGGTATATGTACAGATGATGTACTTATTCCAGGCGAGGTATTAATTAATTTCTCAAAAGAGATCGAGATAAATATTGATAGAGAAAGAGTGATGGTTGTGGTTTCTAACCATGGTGACAGACCTATTCAGGTTGGCTCTCATTACCATTTTTATGAAACTAACACAGCGCTTTCTTTTGATAGGGAAAAGACCAAAGGATTCAGATTAAACATTCCATCAGGAACAGCTGTAAGGTTTGAGCCTGGACAAGAAAGAGAGGTTGAGCTAGTCAAATATGATGGTAATAATGTTATTTATGGCTTTAATGGAAAAATTATGGGGGAAGTATGAGATCAATTTCTAGACAAGCTTATGCAGAGATGTATGGACCAACAGTTGGTGACAAGGTTAGGTTGGGCGATACAGAGTTATTTATTGAAGTTGAAAAAGATTTTACCACTTATGGTGAAGAAGTTAAATTTGGTGGTGGAAAGGTAATACGTGACGGCATGGGTCAAAGCCAGCTTTGTAGCAAAGATGTGGCTGATTTGGTAATTACCAATGCCTTAATACTTGACCATTGGGGAATTGTTAAGGCTGATATTGGCATTAAAGACGGACGTATTTCTGGCATTGGAAAGGCAGGAAATCCTGATGTACAGCCCAATGTTGATATTGCTATTGGTGCAGGTACTGATGTTGTGGCATCAGAAGGTCAAATTGTGACTGCTGGTGGTATAGATGCACACATTCATTTTATTTGTCCACAACAAATAGATGATGCATTAATGTCAGGTATTACCACGATGTTGGGTGGTGGTACTGGACCTTCAGCAGGTACCAATGCAACTACATGTACACCAGGACCTTGGAATATTCACAGGATGTTAGAAGCGGCTGAAGATTTTCCAGTGAATTTAGGATTTATGGGTAAGGGTAATGCGTCTTTACCTGAGCCTTTGATAGAACAAGTCCTAGCGGGTGCTATGGGCTTAAAACTACATGAAGACTGGGGAACAACTCCGGCAGCGATTGATAATTGTCTTTCAGTGGCGGAGAATTATGATATTCAAGTGGCTATACATACAGATACTTTGAATGAATCTGGATTTGTGGAAGACACCATAGCAGCATTAAAAGGTAGAGCTATACATACTTACCATACTGAAGGCGCTGGTGGTGGTCATGCGCCAGATATTATTAAGGCTTGTGGTTATAGTAATGTACTTCCATCTTCAACTAATCCAACACGACCATACACTGTCAATACTGTAGATGAGCATTTGGATATGCTGATGGTTTGTCATCACTTAGACCCTTCGATAGCAGAAGATGTGTCATTTGCAGAATCACGAATCCGTAGAGAAACAATTGCAGCAGAAGATATTTTGCATGACTTAGGTGCATTTTCTATGATTTCATCTGACTCTCAAGCTATGGGTCGAGTTGGTGAGGTTATTACAAGAACTTGGCAAACCGCTAATAAAATGAAAATTCAAAGAGGGTCGTTAGAAGGTGATAGTTCAGACAACGATAATAATAGAGCGAAAAGATACATCGCAAAATACACAATCAATCCTGCTATTACTCACGGTATGTCGCACGAAGTTGGATCAGTTGAAGTTGGAAAATTAGCGGATTTAGTATTATGGAAGCCTAAATTTTTTGGGGCAAAACCAGGTTTGATTATTAAAGGCGGTATGATTGTGGCTGCACCTATGGGTGATCCAAATGCTTCAATCCCAACCCCTCAGCCTGTGCATTACAGAAAGATGTTTGGTGCCTTTGGAGCAGCTAGATTTAATACTAGGATGACGTTTTTATCTCAAGCAAGTGTTGATGAGGGTATCGTTGAAAAGCTAGGACTTAAATCTCTAGTAGGTGTCGTAAAATCTTGTAGATCAGTGACAAAATCATCGATGATTCATAATGATTATCAGCCAAATATTGAAGTTGATTCGCAAACCTACGAGGTCAAAGCTGACGGCGTCTTGCTAACTTGTGAGCCTGCCAGTGAAGTTGCTTTAGCACAAAGGTATTTCTTGTTTTAAGTATGAGAGAATTTATTGAAAAAGTTAAATCTTCTGAAAATGTTGATGGTTCAGTTACATTGGATTTGCAACAAAGAGTCAAGAGCAGGTTAAAGACCCGTTCAGATAGTGGTGATGACATCGGAATTTTTATGGAACGTGGCACTATACTTGAAGATGGTGATTTGATTAGAGATCTAGAAGGATATGTTCTTGAAGTAGTGGCGGCATCGGAAACCCTTTCCTCAATTTATTCTGATGATCCATTATTACTAGCTCGTGCATGTTATCACCTTGGAAATCGTCATGTGGAATTACAGATTAAGAATACAAGTATTCACTATAGGCATGATCATGTTCTTGATGATATGATTAAAAGTTTTGGGTTAGATGTTGTTATTGAATCATTACCTTTTCAACCAGAAAATGGGGCTTATCATTCGCATGCTGATAGCCATTCGCATAGTCATGAGCATTAGTCAACTTAGTCTTTTAAGGTTAATGAATTTGATGAGCCCAACTTTACCAATTGGCGGGTTTACCTATTCTCAAGGAATTGAACAGGCTATTGAATGTGACTGGATATCAGATATTGATACCGCACAACAGTGGCTTGAGAATCAATTGTTCATTGGATTAATATATACCGACCTTCCAATTCTAATTAAATTATATGAATCGGTTTCTATAGGAGATAAGGATCAAGCACAGGAATGGAGTGATATCTTGTTGGCTTGTCGAGAAACCAGTGAATTAAGACAAGAGGAAATTAACCGTGGAAGGTCATTAACTAGAGTCATTGAAAGTATTGAAAAATCAGCAGTTAGCGGATGGGAAAAAATCACCAATACCAATCATTTATCTGGGTATGCCTTAATTAGCAATGTATGGCAAATACCAATCGATGAATTATTATTAGGCTATTCTTGGTCGTGGCTTGAAAATCAGGTTTCAGCGATAGTGAAAATTATCCCGCTAGGGCAAACTGATGGGCAACAATTACTTAGTAAGTTAGTTAGAGAAGTGCCTGAAGCTATCAATAAATCTAAAGAGGTGTCTTTGGATGATATTGGAAGGTCTCAACCTGCATTTGCGATTGCTAGTAGTTTACATGAGACTCAATACACACGAATTTTTAGATCATAAAAAGGAAAAATATGAAAAATAAGCAGCCATTAAGAGTAGGTGTTGGCGGTCCAGTAGGTTCCGGGAAGACAGCATTATTAGATGTACTTTGTAAATCCATGCGTGATGATTATGAAATTGCAGTCGTGACTAATGATATTTATACTCAAGAGGATGCCAAGTTTCTTACAGCAAGTAATGCATTAGATGCACAACGTATTATTGGTGTAGAAACAGGCGGTTGCCCGCATACAGCTATTAGAGAAGATGCTTCAATGAATTTGTCAGCAATAGAAGACTTGTGCCAAAAATTTGATAATTTAGATATAATTTTTATCGAAAGCGGCGGAGATAATCTCTCTGCAACGTTTAGTCCGGAGTTAGCTGATATTACTATTTATGTAATTGACGTGGCAGAAGGTGAAAAAATTCCAAGAAAAGGTGGGCCTGGAATCACTCGTTCAGATTTGTTAATAATTAATAAAATTGATCTCGCTCCCTATGTTGGTGCCTCATTAGAGGTAATGGAGAGCGATACAAAGAGGATGAGAGGCGATAAGCCATTTGTTTTTACAAATTTAAAGAAGTCTGTTGGTGTTGAAGAAATAATAAGGTTTATTGTTTCAGAAGGCATGCTTTAATACGATATATTTATTTTGGGCTAAAATATCATTGTGTGGATTAAAATAGCTCACTATCTTTATAAACGTTTCTACATAAGATTATTTTTCGTCTTGACATGGCAGGGATTGCTGATTCGAATTCACTCGTGACTAC
>OBJC01000165.1_pt1 | contig 10693 bp, 8 predicted proteins | sample 1481521 | NCBI WGS metagenome assembly OBJC01 (sample SAMEA2341961, study PRJEB22496) | metagenome | biome: marine; feature: hydrothermal vent; material: water | place: Pacific Ocean | collected 2011/2012 | reverse complement strand
AGTTGGAGGGCTCAAAGGTGACGGTAAATACCCCTGCGCCACCGCTTGGATTTTGGCCTGTGGGGGCACTTTCAGCGAGAATTGCCCATCTAAGACCGGTGAGGTGTAGAGCAGTTCACCATCTGAACGGACCTCCAGGTGGGTGCCGTCGGTGCTGCCCGTCGCAAGGACTGTGTCGGCGAATACCATCTGTGCGACCGACGAGACATCTCCGAGATAAAGCGTGTCTGTGTCTCGCCAGTGAACCCAGCCGCCCTCGTCGTCAAGATCGGCGCTTGCTGCGATGTTGAGGCTCGTTTTGGTGTCCAAAAATTGGCCATTGACTGTACTGCCCACGGCGGGGACAACTGTAAAGCCCACACCACCTTCAAACTGGAGTGCAGCACCGTCTGGATAGAGGCGGTACCACCACTTTCGTCCGCTGCCATCCTCTGCGGTCAGGGCGATGGCCTCACCATCCGTGGTGATGCTCATTTGCTCTGGCCAGCCGCCTGTCACATGGGGGACGATTTCAACGAGAGCATCATCGCTGTCCCATAGAGCGGCATCGATGATGGTGCCACGGCCCCCACCAAGCTGGGTGAGCCGATTGGGCGTGTTGCGAACGGTCAGGCGAACGCGGCTGTTTTCGATCAGCCAATCACCGAGCTTGGCCTCGGCCTTGGACGGTATATCAGTGGCGCAAACAATACGCCGCGCCCTGACTTGCCCGGCATCAGGAGGGGAGTCTGGGCACTCATCAGGGTCAGAAACGAAGGCCTGTGGTTGGCAGGCCAGGGTTAAGAGTGCCCAGATGAGCAAGTGTCACTCGCCTACAAAATTGATGTATGTGGCCACGATGGAGGCCTTTTTAGACCAGTCGTCGGAGATGTTGCCTGTGGTCCATTCCCACTGGCGGGTTTCGCCTGGAGCGATCGGTTTACCGAAGCCCTCTGCCATGGGGAGACCGCCTGGAAGCCTTGTGGCTACGACTGGCCACGACCCAGAACCCACGCTTTGGCCCTCGGCGCCCAAATAGGTGATCGTTAAGCCCATCGATTCGATGGCCACATCGCCCTTGTTGGTGACGTCTACATAGAAACCGTAGCCGTTCATTGGTCCCTTGGGGTCTTCGGCCAAGTTGACCTGCTCCATCTTGACTGGGCCCAACTCAATTTTATCTTGATGTGTGACCATGTTCAGTCGCTGTTTGGCCTCTCGGCCGCCTGCCGAACGGGTGGCTGGGTACTCCTTGAGGTATTGCTCCCAGCTCGCGACGGTGTTGGTCTTTCGGGCCCAACTCAGCAAGAACTCTCGACGTTCCTTGGTCGCGGCATCGATGTGGCGTCCCTTTGGAAATTTGTTCAGGTAAGCATCGTAGCTGTCCAATGTCTTGCTTTCACGGGCAGCCGCCAGATACAATTCTTCGAGCCTGATTTCACCCATGCCGCGTCGGGGGCTTTTGGGGTTGCCGTCGACAAATGCCGTCCAAGCCTCGATGGTGTCGACTTTCTGGGCGTCACCGTAGGGGTCAGCACAGCCGGAAAGGATTGCCACGGAAAGAAGGAGTCGAATAAGCATAATAAACCTCTGTTCTAAGGCTATTAGCCGGATGGACTCAATGCGTCATTCCGCTTGGCTTTTCACCCACGATGTGGCCATGGTGAGACCCTTTTTGGCCAGCATGTTTTCGATGATGCCAGGGACCCAGCCTTTGAGCCGGAGGTCCACGGTGTACTCCACCCTGGTTTGGCCAGGAGAGTCAGGAGAGGGGTAGACCAGCCAATAGCCGGTCGAGTCGTCCACATCGCTGGTCCGGCTATAATCGAGGGTCCAGGTGAGTAGGCCTTTGGCGGGAAAATAGTCGTGGTCGATATAATAAGTGATGTCCATACCGAAGACGCCCAGTTCGAAGGTGACCAAATAGCCCTCGGTCGCTGAACCTCCGTAAACACGGGTTTGCTCCAACTTTTCGATCCACTCTGGGTAGGCTTTGTAGTTTAGAATGGTGGCCCAGATTTTGTCCGGTTTGGCCGAAACGTCCATGATGGCGATCCCGCGACCACCACCGTCACCCTCGATTTGTCTGCGCACCGCTTGCCCTGACTGGATGGTGAGGACTTCGGCTGCCGACAAGCGAGTGGGCTTGGGGTTGAAGAACTTTTGGCTCAAACCCTTGTGTGGGTGTGGGCTTTTGGTGTCAGCGGCTTGGGCCACCCCGGCGCTCAACATCGCGCAAAACAAAAATGTGATCATTGAAGCTATCCTTAGCTGGGTTGTGTCATCGCCCGACCATCCAGCAGTCGGTCCAGTTCGTCGATCGGCAGTGCATTCCATTCGATTGCAACCTCTCGCACGGTGCGGTCGGTCTTGAACGCCTCTTTGGATATTGCTGCTGCCTTATCGTAGCCGATGGCGGGGGCGAGGGAGGTGCAGATCGCCAGATTACGCTCCACGCTGGCTGTGCAGATCGCCTCGTTGGCCACCAGGCCGACCACGCATTTGTCGGCAAATGTCTGGGCACCGTTAGCCAAGATTTCGGTGCTCATCAAAAGGTTGTGGGCCATCAAGGGAAGAAAAACATTGAGTTCAAAGTTGCCACCAGCACCACCGAAGTTGACAGCAACATCATTGCCCATGACCTGCGCTGCCACCATGGTGAGCATCTCGCACATCACGGGGTTGACCTTTCCAGGCATGATTGATGAGCCTGGCTGAACCGAGGGGAGTGCGATTTCATAAAACCCAGTGCGAGGACCTGAGCCAAGCCATCGGACGTCGTTTGCGATCTTCATCAAGCTCGCAGCGATGGTCTTGAGTTGGCCGCTCGCCTCGACCACGCCATCTCGCGCGCCCTGGGCCTCAAAGTGGTTGGCGGCCTCTATAAATGGGAGGCTTGTGGCATCCGCGATGAGGGCGATCGCCGTGTGAGGGAAGGCGAGGGGCCTGTTGATTCCGGTGCCCGTAGCGGTGCCACCTAGGGCCAACTCGAGCAAAGCGGATGTGGCCGTTTCGGTGCGGCGTATGCTGTGCTGGACTTGGGCGGCGTAGCCCCCAAACTCTTGGCCAAGACGCACGGGTGTGGCGTCCATCAAGTGGGTGCGGCCGCTTTTGATGATGTGGTCCCAGGCCTCAGCTTTGTCCTGCAAGGTGCTGTGAAGGTGTGCGAGAGCGGGGAGCAGGTGCTGGTGTAGGGCGAGGGCGCCGGCAATATGGATGGCTGTGGGGATCACATCGTTAGAGCTTTGGCCCATGTTTACGTGGTCGTTTGGGTGGACCGGGGTTTTGCTGCCCAAGGTGCCGCCCATGATCTCGATCGCCCTATTGGAGATCACTTCGTTGGCGTTCATATTCGTCGATGTGCCAGAGCCAGTTTGAAAAATGTCGATCGGAAAATGGGCATCCAGCTTTCCGTCCATCACCTCTTGGGCCGCCGTGACGATCGCTGCACCCCGCTCCTTATCGAGCAAGCCCAGTTCCATATTCGCCTGAGCCGCACAGCGTTTGACCAAGCCCAAAGCCTGGACGAAGCCCCGATTGAAGCGGATGCCTGAGATGGGAAAATTGTCGATGGCCCGTTGAGTTTGGGCGCCGTAGTAGGCGTCAGCGGGCACAGCGATTTCGCCTAGGGAGTCTTTTTCGATTCGTTGAGACATGGTGTCCTCCGTTACAAGGGGGATGATACGGTTGAAAGCACCCCTTAATTGGTCCAAAGAGTGGCTGTGGTTGGCATGGAAATTCCGATTGATGAACGGTTGAGGGTGATCGAGGTCTATGCTTCGGTTCAAGGCGAAAGTACCTGGGCGGGCCTTCCCTGTGTCTTCATCCGTTTGGCGGGGTGCAATCTTCGATGTTCGTGGTGCGACTCCGCGTTCACCTTTACGGGCGGAACCCATCGGTCGATCGTTGAAGTGGTCGCTGAGGTGGGTCGGTTTGGTATTGGTCTGGTGGAGGTCACCGGGGGAGAGCCTCTTGCTCAGCGGACGGCGATCCCCCTGATGGATATGTTGCTCGCTGAAGGCCATGAGGTTTTGTTGGAGACCAGCGGCTCAATCGATATTTCTGCGGTGCCAAAAGGTGTGCACACCATCATGGACCTCAAGCCTCCTGACTCCGGTGAGGTCGATGCCAACCGGATGGAGAACCTGGCGCTGCTCGATGCAGGGGACGAGCTGAAGTTCGTGTTGGCCTCACGCCGTGATTATGAATGGAGTCGGGCCATCGTGACTGAAAATGGGTTGATTCAGCGGTTTCCAGTGCTATTTTCAACTGTTTTTGGCAGTTTAGACCCCGCCTTGGTTTCGGATTGGTTGTGTGAAGACAAGCTCGCCGTGCGCCTTCAATTACAGATGCACAAATACATTTGGCCGCCCGAAGCGCGGGGAGTTTAAGAAATCAAGCTGTAGTTTTTCGCGCAACGTCCGTTAATGGGAGCGCGTAAAACTGTAGCCGAGGCGACTTGATATGGGCAGACCCTCCATCTCTCTTTCTCATGTGTTCAGCATTCTTGCTGTGATGGGTGGCTTGGCGGCCGTCAATCAATCTGAGAGTTTTGCGGATCCTTGGATGGCCCTTTTGGTGGACACCGGATTGATAGACACAGGCAGTGGGGGCGGCGTGACCGATGACACTGCTGTCCCGGCTTCCGATTCGGGGGTTGGGGCGGATACGGGCATCCCAAGCGCTGGAGATGGCGACGCTGACGACACGGGTGTGGCAGCCGATGCCGATGCCGATGCCGATGCCGATGCCGATGCCGATGCCGATGCGGACGACACTGGCGATCCAGGTGGGCTCGACACTGACGATACAGGGTTTACGGTTGGCGATGACACAGGTGAGATGTCCACCCCTGGAGATGATGACACCGGCAGTGGCGCTGGACGTTCAGCCGCCGAGTTGGCCGGCGAAAAAGGCGGGTGTGGATGTACTGCGGGGCCCAACAGCCGCAATGGGTTGGCCTGGGTCGGTGTGCTCATCTTCGGTTGTTGGCGGCGACGCTAAGCCCTCAGTTTCGGAGCTTCCAGTCCAGCACCAAACAGTTGACCGGGCTTGGCATATCGTCGCCCAAGGTGGCCTTCGCCTTGTCGGGATCGCCCCTCAGCACGGCAAGACAGGGGATCACGATGGCCCGGGCGATGGTGTCGGCGGTCCGGGACATCACCCACTGCCCTTTGGCATCGAAGCCGTCCAAAACTGCACCCACCTGAGAGTCTGAAAAGTCGATATCACCCACGCCGCGCCGAAAATCCACGCGCATCAAGTCAGCCGCCCAAAACTTGGCGAGGCGCGCGACTGAAGACTGGGGTGCGCCCCACGGTGGTAGGTCTTCGGGGTCTTCGCCCATATGTGCGACAAGCTTTTTGGCGACGGCACCGGGTCGGGCCCGATCGTCGCCGCCTTCGATGTACAAGCAGGCGCTGCGCCCTTGACGCACGGGGTCCAATTCGGTGGAGTAGCCATCGTCAGGCAGCCCCGGTTGCCCTGCTGCGGTCACCGTATCTTCGAGCATGCCTTCACGTCTTTGTTTGTCTTCTGCGATGCGCTCGTAATCTTTGCTCACGAAGGCATCCGCTTGAATGTCCATGCCCATGCTCAGCGCTTGACGGTAGGTCAGTTGCAAGGCCCCGCGTCCGCAAACATCGTCGCCTTCTGAGTCGCTCACATCGACAAACTCGCTGTTGAGCCGGCCAGGGCTGCCGGCCAGCCACACCAAAAGCCGTTGAGTGTCCTCGTCGAGGCCGTCTTCGCCCATGATGCGTTCACGCCACTGGGCAAACCGGGTTGCTTTCGGGCCTGTGTTGTTGATGATCCAGCCATATCGCTTGGAGTTTGCGAAAACGGTTTTGGCCTTCTTTTTGACCAAGGCTCTAAGTGCGGAGTCTTGCTCGAGGGCCTCGCCAAGCAGGGTCGAGCCCACCACTTTGGCGGCGAGTTGTTCAAAGGATGACTCGGTGGAATTCCCGCCCAAGTTCTCGGCGAAAGACAGCTCTTGTTCGCAGTTTTCAAAGCGCTGGTTGGTGACCTTCAGCTTGGTTTTCATTGACCGCCCACTGCACATCGACACACCGCCAAACACCCAGCCGCCGAACATCGCGACCCCTAAGAAAAGATATCTAGGTTGGAAGATCGATCCGGATTTGACAAAGGTGAGCGCCCGTTGCGCCATCTGGGCTGGGCCGTTGACCAACAGCCGGGTAAGCAGTTGCCGTTTTCCCTCGGCGAGTATCGCGCCTTTGTTCATGCGGGCTTTGCCGGTCCTGCTCGCTTTCTTTCGTTGCTCGCGGATCTCTTCGGGCAAGATGTCGAGCTCTATGATGAACCGGTGGCCGCCGGTGGTGACCAAAGAAAACGCATCTCCGGGTCGAACTGCAGTTGGGGTTGTGACCTGGGTGGAGCGGGTGCCATTTGCCCTGAACAAGAACACTGCTGCAGTTCGCTCGGAGGGGGCCAAGATGAGGTTTTCTTGGCTCTCACGAAAGAGTTTTACGTGTTCGGCCTGGACCCCCAACTCCGGTTGCAAGACGATGTGGCATCGCTCGGGATCAGAGCCCAGTCGGACCTCCAGCCCCTCATACGGTCCAAAGCGGGTGCCCCCAAATTCCGGTGTGAGTCGGAGGTATGTGGCGAGTTCTTCTTCGTTCATTTGGTATCATTCGGTGGTTGTTCACCGATGCTACCACCGTGAAACAGTCTTGGGGTGCTATGGTTCGGTCATTCCCTTTGCGTAGGCGTCCCAGGTAGACCGTGAACATCTTTCTGATCCCCTACACCTGGTACCGACATCTAGCGATGGCTTTTTGGTGTGGGGCTTGGGGGCTGGCCGGTTGGGCAGCCGTGTTGACTTTTTTGGTCAAGTTTTCCCCAGGATGGAACCCTTCGTTTGATGGCTCTGTTTTGCTGAGCACCCTCGCTGGAACGGTCGCTTTCGCGTCGATTTCTGGGGAGGCGGCCTTGCGGCGTCGTTCGGTCTTTTCCGGCAGCTGGCGGGTGCTCTTGGCGACCTTGTTGTCGGTGCTTTTGGCGCTTTTTGGCTACTGGTTTTGGACGGAAATCTTTAACCGGATTGTGTTTTCAGATCAGGCCGCCAGAGATGCCATCAATCCTACCCTCGTGACGCTTCGCTATCGGGTGGGTGCTTTCGCCTTGGCTGGGATCGCGAGTGGGGTTGGCCCCTTGATGTTGCGCCGAGGCCAAGGTTGGGTCGCGCATTTGGCCGGTGGGTTGGCGGCGGGCCTTGCAGGTGGTGCCGTGTGGCATTTACTGAACTACCAGGGGCATGGGTCAGATTTGTTTTGGGCTGGCGCGGGCTTGGGGCTGGTGTGGGGCTTTGTTCATGGCTTGTTGGTGTGGGGTATGCCAGACGCGTTGTATGCGGGTTGGTTGAGGGTGCTGTCGTGGAATCGATACAGTCGGCGCATTCCGATCGATGCCCTCGACGGAAGCCCTAACGAGCGTTTTGTCGGCCATTTCACCCGGGGATTGGATTTGTTTTTGGGGGCCTCAGATGGCGTCGCAGAGATGCATGTCTCGGTGGTTGTGGACTCAGAACAAAAATATAAACTTCGTGGTTTGAGTTTGGCGCCCACCCGCGTCAGACGGTTTTTGGAGCAGATTGAGCTTCGTTACGACCCACGAAAGCCGGCACCGCTGCAGACCACCCTTAAATCCGGCGACCGCATTGTTTTGGGTGAGGGTGCCCATCAGGCAGAGTTGGAGTTCATCATGTTGCCCAAGGAGGAGCGGTGAAGGCCCTTTTTCGAATGGCGCGGAGCCTTGGTGTCGGGATTGTCTTGGGGCTGCTGGCCACCGGATGTGGTCAGGATATGCGCCTGATTCCCGACTCGACCACCCGTGTGGGGCGTCCACAAGTGGTGCCTGGAACTGAGCTAGAATTGCGTATTTTTAGCACCCTCGCCGAATGCCGCAGTGCGGTATCTCCCGATGTGCTGGACCTGTGCATGCCCTATGTTGACCGGGCCAACGGTGAGGTTCGGCTGGGGTTTCAGTTTCGTCTCGATGGAGAGGTGTTTCCACTTCCGCTCGCCTCCGAGCACATTAAAATTGGGCACCTTGGCCGGGAACTTCAAGGCGGAGGGGTAAACACCGTGTCGGTGGTACCTCATGATCCCGTTCGCTCCGCACAATTGTTCATCTTGATGATCGATGGTTCTTCATCGATGAATAAAGGTGGACGCATGGAAAAGGTGCGCAAGGCCTTGTTGATGCCAGAAGTGGTCGATGCATTTTTTCCAGACGATGTGAAGACTGGGGTTGTCGTTTTTCAATTCACAGACCGTGGCCCCAGGCCCCTGGGTGGACGGCTGCAGGTCTTCGAGTCGCGCAAAGAGTACCGCTCGATGATTCGTTCAGACCTTCGTGTGTTGTCTGGATATACGCACCTGTACGACGCGATCACATATGCGACCGGGGATTTCCTAAAACGGTCCGACATCCAGGATTTGTTGACGCTTCACCAGATGACGCCCACGGTTGTGGCACTCACCGATGGATTCAATAACATTCGCAGTGGCGATACTTGTGGCGATAACGCCAGTCGGCTTAGCGCCCTTTTGGCCCATCTCGAGCAGGTGCGGGCCCCCGAGAATGGTACCGACCCTGGTCGGCGTCCGAGCGTGTACACCGTGGGCTTGGGGCGACCGCTGCGCCCGGCCTTTGAACTTGGCGCAGATGTTGGCACATCGGTCAGTCCTCGCCAGTTGTGTGGCTCGCGCAAGGTGAATCGTCGCATAAACGGCGATCTTGAGAACAAAGGCATCGACAACGCGAGCTTGTCTTGGATTGCGCGGGTGGGCGGTGGTCAAAGCTATGTGCGCCAAGACCGCAAGGGTTTGGGTCAGGCGTTTCGCGGCGCAGCGGCCTCTCGGTACCACTGGTTCGAGGCACGGTATCGAACCCACCCATTTCATCTTCGGCGTAGCTTTCGCACCACCTTGCGGCTGATTTCCTTTGCCACAGCAGAGGCGAGCGTTGTGCTGACGCCAAGCGCTTGGTTGGATGCCCCCCCAGGGGTCAAGGGTGAGCAGGGGTGGACTGAGCAGCGCCCTTATCGGTACATTTTCGTTCTTTTGATGCCCGCATTCGGGATGCTATTGCTGCTGTCCTATTTGGGCGCAGCCACCTTTCATGCGCGACGTGCGATGTTTATGAAGGTTCGGCAACCCCGCCCGCCTACTCCGGCGGAGCATGCTGATTCTGCCCCGGATCCGCCGCCTCCACCTGCTGGGGTGTAAGTGAAACCTGGGCCCTCCGTTATCTTCACACACCAGCTTTGGTTGCCCCAAGATGCTGGCTCGTCTATGGTTTGTACATTCAAGGTAACGAGGAAGCGCACGTGATTCAGACGATCGGCAACTACCAAGTCATTCGGCAACTCGGCGAAGGCCATTACGGAACCGTCTATTTGGCTGTGGGTGATGTGCCTGCCCGAGGTGCCAAGCCGCGGCGTCGCCGGATTGTGGCCATCAAGACCCTCCGAGAGGATGCAGCGGCAGACGCCAAGGCTTTGTTAATCCAAGAATTCGCACTTTTGGACCAGGTCAAACACCGAGGTGTTGTGCGGGTATTCGAGTACCTGGCCGAAGAAAATGCGGTCGTGATGGAGTACATCCATGGGGTCTCACTGCAGGGCGTACTCGATGCGTTGGCCCGAAAAAACGAGCAAATTTTTACCGAGGCTGTGGTCGAGATAGGTATCGAAGTGGCCGACGCGCTGTACCAAGCCTTCACCACGCCCGGTGATAATGGCAGCCCCCTGCAGTTGGTTCATCGGGACTTGAAGCCAGCCAATATTATGTTGACTCCCCAGGGGGAGGTGAAGGTCCTCGACTTTGGTTTGGCCCGAGTGGACAACTCTGATTTTGCCAAGGACAACCCCGATCGCATCCGTGGTACGCCCATTTATATGGCCCCCGAACAGGCGCGTGGAGAGGTGGTAGGACACAGCACGGACCTGTTTACTTTGGGCTTGGTTTTGTACGAACTGCTGATGGGCAAAGCCGCCTACCGGGTCTCGATGGAAGCGCCCGACCCTGTGGAGGCCGTATTTCGTGCCATTGAGCAGGGGGATGTTCATCAACAGTGTGGGGCGCTCGAACGGCGCTTGCCTGGCCTGGGGTCGATCGTGACCCGCCTTTTGCAGTCTCGGCCTCGAGACCGGTTTCAGAATGGACAAGACTTACTGGTTGCGCTTCGGGGGCAATTGTATCGGGATCGTGGGGTCTACCTCACTGAGTTTTGTGCCTTCTTTTTTGGTCCGATTTTAGCCATTCCAGACCCTCCCGAATTGAGCGATTTTGATGATTTGGGTCCAGTCGTCCGGCCCTCTGAACCGCGCCAGACACAAGGTGGCCGCCCCAGAATGTCGATCGGCGATCGGCTTCAAGCGTCGATGTCGATGGATGTGGCGGCCAAAAAGACATTGGGGCTTCAGCAGCCAGAGCAAGGCTCGGAACCTATCGAGCCATCCTCTCGAAGCCCTGTACGTCATGCCGTGCTCCCCCCCGCTCAGCCGGTGAAGTCAAAAACCCCGGGCCAACGTCGGCCTGATGAGACTGGGATGATTTCGATGTCTGCGCTAGATGATGGCAGCGCCGATCTGCGGGATGTGGTGTCCGACCCAAATTCAACACAGATGATTGCGCTCAATCTGCCGAACGCTGATCGGGCCAAGGCTTCGTCGGCTCCCCAGGCT
>OBJC01000164.1_pt1 | contig 10785 bp, 8 predicted proteins | sample 1481521 | NCBI WGS metagenome assembly OBJC01 (sample SAMEA2341961, study PRJEB22496) | metagenome | biome: marine; feature: hydrothermal vent; material: water | place: Pacific Ocean | collected 2011/2012 | reverse complement strand
CTCTTCCGATCTTGGCCGCCCGACTCACTGCCTGCTCGCACAACTTCGCGACAAGCGGCCAGCGCAACAAGGGTTCGCCACCAAAAAAGGCCAATGTGAGCTTGGGTGTGGGCGCAGAAAAAAGCAGGGAGACCGCAGAGATTCCGACCGCCTCACTCATCTCGCGGGCATCGGTTTTGGCGATCGCACAATAAACACACCGCAGCTCGCACTGCCAAGTTGGCAACAAGACCACCCGCGCTGCTGGGGTTTTGAGATGACGCCGGTAGGCTGCGATCCAGACATCGGTTGGGCCGAGTAGTTCACAGATTTCGGCCTCTATTTTTTGGCTGTGGCCACCTTCAAACCGAGAAGCCGCCAAGGCGCGAAAACACGTGGCCCGGGTGGCGTCATCGGCCCGCCGGCGATGAGGGCCCAACACCCCAAGAACATGGTTTTTCAGATCCTTCAATCTCGGGATTTCTGGAAAGTCGAGCCCAGCCTGAGGGCAACGCACAGCGACCGGCCGCCCTAGCAAACCGTGAAAGACCGCCTCTTCAAGCGCGGTGGTCACCACCTCGGGTGCAATCGTGCGTAAAACAAGCCCTTTAAGGACCATGCCTTGACGCTCTGCCACCTGAATCATGTGGCGATTTTGCCAACGGTTTTCGAGGCCACCATCAAGGACCAAGCTCAGGGCGCGTGACAGATCAACCCCAGGCTCTGCCCGTGCGCGGCGCACAAAATCAAGAACAGCGCCCTCGATTTCTGTGGGGTCGGTACAACCCTTGCTGATCAAGCCCAATCGACGCACAAAACCGGTTGGCGCTGCAGATATCGTGAGACCATTCATTAAAATATCGGCGTTATAAACGCCATAATCATCGATAAACCATGGCTGAGGTGGCTGCGCTGGATCACCAACATGCACCGGGCCGTGCGCTGAGCACAGGGCCACCAATGCCTGAATCTGAGCTGGATCGCCGTCAGCCATCACATGAAAATCCTGGGGATTTAAGGCAAAAAGCGGGGACAAATCATCTTCAGCACCCGCAGCAACCCGTGCCAGCGCCAATCGGCGGTCGATCAACACCACAGCCTCGGCCGCTGCCTTGGGTCCACCACGACGCCCATTGGTGCGCAACAGCACCGCGCACGGATCGGACACCTGCACCTCTGTGGGCAATAAATCGCAAAAAATGGCGCGCATAAAACTCTGGTGGTGAAGCTTCAGTGTATCCCATGATAGCCTCGAGGTATGACTTCACGCCGAACCAAAATCGTCGCCACCATCGGGCCTGCCACCGAATCCATCGACAATCTGGTGAGGCTTTTCCTGGCCGGTGTAGATGTCGCCCGCATCAACTGCTCCCACTCAACCGCCGATGGGATTCGCTCTGGCATCTCTCGGATTCGCCACGCTGCTTTGCGAGCCGACAAGAGCATCGCAATCTTGCTGGACCTGCAAGGACCTAAGATTCGGACCGGTGGCGGGGCACCCATCAAACTCGACAAGGGCGACACCTTGACCATCGTCATGAACGCGTCCTTTGTGGCCACACCTTTGCGAGTGGGCACCACCTGGCCGAGCATGGCTGGAGATGTTCAGGTCGGCGATCGGGTGCTCTTTGCCGATGGTGCGCTGTCTGGCAATGTGTCCGCGGTGCGGCAACCACAAGAGGGCGAAGCAGAGGTAGATGTGGCCATCGACGCCGGTGGAATGCTCGGCGCACACAAGGGCATCAATCTGCCTCACTCCAATATTCAGGCCCCAGCCCTCACAAACAAAGACCGGGCCGACTTAGAGGTTGGACTGGCCGCTGGTGTTGACTGGGTGGCCTTGTCTTTTGTACGAAGCGCGGACGACATCGCCATATTGCGAGACGCCATGGCCGGACATGGCGCCAAATCCACCCCCGTCATCGCCAAAATCGAAAAGCCCCAAGGCGTGGATAACATCGACGAAATCCTCGCCTCGGTAGAGGGAATCATGGTTGCCCGAGGCGATCTCGGCGTTGAACTGCCCCTCGAGCAAGTACCCATCATTCAAAAACGTCTCATTAAAGCAGCCAACCACGCCGGCGTTCCGGTCATCACCGCAACCCAAATGCTCGACAGCATGGAACGAAACCCCAGGCCCACACGCGCCGAGACCACCGATGTGGCCAATGCCATTTTGGATGGCACTGATGCCGTGATGCTATCCGGTGAGACATCTGTCGGAGAATACCCGTTCGAGGCCGTGGCCGTGATGGATCGCATCGCCAGAGATGTGGAGAAAAGTCACTTTCTCAAGCAACGGAATATCGCCAAAATCACCGCGCTCGCAGGCCCCGAGAACACCGTGGCGAGATGCGCTGCCCAAGCCGTGCAAGAGGGGGATCGTCCGCTCGTGGTTTTCACCTGGTCGGGGCGTTCCGCGGTCTTGGTCTCCAAGGCGAGAATGCGCGCACCAATTTTTGCCCTCACCCCCGATGAGCGGGTGGTCGACGCCTTGGCCTTGGTGTGGGGAGTCACCGCCGTGCGCATACCCATTTTCAACAACACCGACCAGATGATCGCTGCAGGAGAACGCGCCCTAATCGAGGCCGGCCTGATCACCCCCGGTACCGAAGTGGTCGTGCTCGCTGGCAACACACCCATCCGCGGTGCGACCAACCTCATGAAGATCGAAACCTTCGACGGGGCCGAATAAACCCGCGGCGAGGATGACCTTAGGCGCCTTCTTGAGGCCGGGCCCGCACTTTAAGCCGACCGATTGCGCGGGCGAGGGTGCGACCCATTTTACGCGCGTCGGCAGCGTTGCCAATCAAAGCCTGGTTGATCTCTAATTCTAAATACACAGCATCGTGGGCGGCCCCATGGCGTAGGGCGCTGTACATCAGACCATGTCGACCCGAGTAAGGCTCATTGAGGGCCACACTCAAGCCCTCTACGGCAATTTCCGCCTGTAGTCGTCGGGCCACCGCCTCAAAAGGATCAAAGAGCACGCCGACATCCATCTTGCGTACATCGTCACCCAGCTTGGGTGTGAATGAATGCACCGAAAAAAGAAGCACATCGCCCGCTTGCTTCATCCGTCTGTCCACCACCCGATCGACCGCTGCATGGTAGGGGGCGTGATATCGCTCCAGCCGACGGTCTACCTCTTCGATGGTTAAACGGCTGTTGAAACTCAAGACCTCACCCTCGACCGCACACCGAACCAAATGCTCATGAGTGGGCTCCCGATTGGCATCGGTGAGCAGCCGCGAAAACCGGGCCATCACACCGATGGAGCGGGTTTGACGAATCAACTCACGACAAACGGTCCTGGCACCAATGTCAATGCCCCAGTGCGTCCCCAGCCAATGGCGGTCTGAGGCCGAACTGCGAAGCGGTGCAGGAATGCGGTTGGACGCATGCTCACAGGTCACGATCAGCGGGCCAGGCGCGTTAAAGCCATACACTTCATGGCTGTCATATCGCTCGTAGATCGCGTTCATCGGGGAATGGTACCCAAGTCCGCACCAAAATGGATCACAGTGCCTTGTGGACGGCTTGGCTTGAGCGGGACACATTGGACTCCCTATCGACCATCGTGGAGGTTTGAAGCTTGATGTGGACATTGCTCTTTTTAATGGCATGTAGCGATCCCCCAGTCCGAGCACTCACCCCTGAGGGCGCTTCGGCCAAGATCGCGTTGGCGCAAGCGTTGGAATCACGCCAACCCACAGTGGTCCAAGCCAAGGCAAAGCACGCAGCGCAATGGGAGGGCCAAGACCAAGCGCTCGACCATCTGCTCGGCGACGCCCTCGCCAACGTGTTGATGCACCCGAAAGATGGCCTGAATCTGCTCAATGCACAGCCCAAGCCCGATGACCCAGACTGGACCCGCGCAATGCTTATGGCAACCTTTCGAACAGGGGATGTCCCGGCCATGAAACGCGCCTGGGCGACGGCTGGACGACAAGCCATCCCCTTCGATAACCCCATCACACCATCGATCGTCCAGCGGGCGCTTGCAAGCCCAGATTTTGGCCTAAAAACACTCGAGGCTGGTATAAAAGGCTGCGCTTTGTTGGACGCCCAGCCACCGATCGGACGCAAAGCCCTAGAATACCCCGCCTCGGCATCCCTGCTCAAGGTAGCGGCATGGCTCGGTGCCGACGCCACCGTAATCGGTCGCCCCAAGGCGGTCGGTGATGGTGACCCACAGCTCGCCCGGGGCCCTCTTCAATGCGAGCGAAAGGTGCTCGTCGACGACTGGCCCCAATCCTTCACGAAAACCCTGACTTTGGGCCTGAAGCAGGGCAATCGAAAGGTGTTTATCGACATCAAAATCACAGATGGAGAGCCTTGGGTCTTCGCGACATCCGACACCGTCGCTGGTGGGCGATGGATGGCGGCAGCAGCACTGGCAGACACCCCCGATGCCGAACAGCGCATCGGCGCGCTTTATCCTGATGGATTGTGGGCGAAAACCGGATGGGATCAATAACCGCTGCCGGCTGACACAGTCCCTACTCGAGCGCCTTCAAACCCACGGCCAATGTGGATGCGTCTATCTCTCCCGCCCCAAAAGCGGCGTACAATACAGTCACCGCCTCGAGGTCGCGACGGGCCTTCGCACGCACCGCCATTGCCCGACCCACAATGCGATCGATGCTTGTGCGATTCTCCGCCCCTGGATCAGGAACGAACAAACCCGGCAGGTCGCTGGCCTTGATGCGTGGACGGGTCTGCCCCCCCGTCGCTGTGAGCTGGTCGCGAACACACTGCGCTCGGGCCGCGACCAAGGAAAAATGTGGCTGGTCGACTGGCTTTAGGCGTATCCACTCCGATGAACCACACAAAGCATCTGGCCCATCCACATGCGGCTTGGAGGCGATGACCACATTATTTAAGGCCGGACGAATCCGGGCAAACAACAGATCCCCCACCTCAAAAGGCGTTTTGGAGCCAGGAAAATCTTGGCTTTGGCGGGCCCGGCCACCCGACACTTCACCCAGTTGCTTGTCGACATCCGCCAAATCGATCTCTGTAAACTCAGAAAACTCAGAGTGCGCTGGTCGGAAGGATTGACGCTTGGCCAATGGGGCAACCTCGCCCAAGGTCACCACCGGCACGTGCTCAGGGATGGTCGACTCCGTGAGCACATCCTCCGGCAACCAAGACTGAGCATTGGCGGCCACCTTGGGCATGGTGCCCTGCTTGAAGGCTATCCGAAGCGCACCCAAATCATCGATTTCAGTCGCCCGAAACCGCTTTGTGGAGGTGTCATAGCCAGGATGCTCAACAACCCCGACAACAAAGTCATCCACCTGGACCGGTAATTTTTGCAAGACCAGGACTACTGCCCGTGCGGAAGTACCCCCAAAAGGCCGAAAAATACCCTCTGGCAATGACACGATCGCCCGGCGCACAAAGCGCGCAGACAGCCAGGCCCGCAGCCATGCATAACTGTCATTAGAAAAAACCGACCGCGGCAGGACCACCGCCAAGCGACCACCGGGCCGAAGCCGATCGTGGGCGGCAGCCAAAAACAAGGTGTCCGACACCACCCGGCTGCGCCCCTGGGCCAAACTAAAATTCTGAAGTGCCAGAGGGTCGTCGATGCGCACAGAAAATGGTGGATTCGCCAAAATCACATCCCACTGTTCTGTTGGGGCTTCACGAAACAGGTCCGCCTGACGCACCGCACGCGGATTGGCACCGTGCAGCGCCAAATTTAAACGGCACAAAGCGACCAACTCGGGGTCCACCTCGATGCCATCCACATCGGCCCCACGCCCCTTGGCCACCACCAAAAAAGTGCCCGAGCCGCAGGTGGGGTCCAACACCCGGTCTCGGGGACCGACCTGAGCCAAATCCGCCATCAACTCCACCAGGGGACGAGGCGTGAAAAACTGCCCGCGCTCGGCCTTAAAAACCTCGGGGAAAAACCGCTCGTACGCCAAGCCAAACAGGTCCAAATCCGCGGTGAGTGAGATGCGCTCCAACCGGGCTTCCGGCGGTGCCTCTTCCCCCTCGATCCACAAATGCTCTGGGATATTCAACCGGGCAGCCAAGTGACGACACAAGGCCGCATACGCACGGCGACCAGACAACCCTGCAGCCCGCAGCCGGTCCTCTGCTGACCTCAAATCGGCTGCGAAAGTCTCTGAACTACTTGTCCGCTTCATCGAACCCGCACCATGCACTCCGCCGGAAGAATATGAGCGCCTCTTTTTGGCCTTTGGCGGCTGTAAGCGTGCCCAGCGATGTATCTGGCCCCTACCCGCAACACCAAGCCTTTGAGGCGCTGGATGGCGTCACCAGTTCGGAAATTGTACACCGTAAACACACCCATCTGAACTTCATCCAGCCCATCGATCGCCTCGATGTAGGTAGCGAAGGACTCGGTGGGGGGGCGAGCTTTAATGGCGGCCCCAAACGTGGGCGCGCCGATCAACACCGCTTTATGCCCGGCCAGCTTCACCGGGCCGTCTTGCATTCGGTGCACATTTACCACAAAGCCCCGATGCTCGAGCATGGACTTCAACTCAGGTACCACGGCCGAACACCAACGCTTGGTGTCGTCGATGACCACCAACAATGGAATGCGCTCAAAAGCCACGGATACCCCTCATGAAACACCACGGTATCCGGGCCATTCACCCCAAGCCACACCCCGCAAGCTGTCAGTTGACAGTCAAGACTCCGATTCAGCCGCCCCACGTCCTTGACCCGAGGCCACTGTAAAGGGTACATCGAACTCGAATTATCCTGAATCTCCCTGTACTCTGGAGCCCATCATGGCACGCTGGCTGGTCACACAAGGCGACCACCAATTTTCCGCCGCCGACCTCAAAGAGCTCAAAAGCTTGGCCCAAAATGGTCAACTTGGCGCAGGCGATATGGTTCAGCCCCCCGGTGCATCCGATTGGCTCTACGCGAGTGAGTTGCCAGAATTGGCACCCTTGTTCAGCGATGAGGGCACCCTCGACGACGACGATGACAGTGATTGGGACATGCCCAAGACCCGCAACAAGACGCCCATCGCCGTCCTACTGATGGGTATCGTGCTCTTTGGCGGCTGGGGCATGTGGAACTACGGCCAAAAACTGCCCAATCACGAAGACCTTCAAATCTTGGGCGGCACAACAGGCTTGCAGCTCACCGAGATGATCGCGTCTACAGACACCAAAGTCTACGCACAGCCCCTCTCCACCGCGCAGGCAGTGGGCACCATCTCCAAAAACAGCACGGTGCAGCTTTTGGGTAAAAGAGGCGACTGGTACGAAGTCCGCAATGCCACCGGTGCACAAGGCTACGTCGCCACGAACACCGTGGTGCCCGCCTATTACTTCGCGAAGGCCGAAACCCGGCAATCACATGACCCGATCTACAATCCTGACCGTTATGTGTTCGTCAAGAACAGTTCTTGGATGCAATTGCCCGACCAGCGCGCAGAAAATGTCACGATCTTTCAGTTCTTGCTCCAAAACAAGAGCAAGTTCAACATGACCGCGATCAAGCTGATGGCCACAATCAAAGATAAAAACGACCGGGTCATCGAAACCCAAGAAATCGTCATCGAGGGGCCTATCCCAGCCCACGACGGTGTCATGGTCGGCACCCTCAAGCCCGCTGCAAACGACCCCACGGGGAGTATCCGCTTGATGACCACCGGCCTCTTCGCTGAAGCCCTCAAGGCCGATCCTAGTTTGATGTCGCGATGGTCCGACGGGGTCGAGTTGACCATGGAGTCCGAGGGCTTCGTCGAGGCCAATATCGACTTGCTTCAGGTCCGCGCCATCCCAGAAGCGCTCTAAAAAAGCGTCAAGGCAGGCCGGTTTCTTCGTATTGCTTGCCTGCACCGTCTCGCATGATACGTGCGTGGCCGAATCAAACGCGGATATCCGCAAAACGAAACAGGAGAGGACAATGAACCTCAATCGTCTTTTTATTCTCGGTGCCCTCGCATTTCTCGCGAGTTGCGCCACCGCTGACCGGGTCAAGGCCCTTGAAGAAAAGGTCGCCTCTCTCGAAGAGAAGATCGAGTCTGTCGCCAAGAGTGGCGGGAAAGCCAAGCCCAAAGACGAGAAGGCCGAAAAAGCTGCCGCCGCACTTTACGAGGCGATCGGCAAAGCAGTCCGTGATGGCGACACAGCCGGCGCGAAAACCAAACTCGCAGAGATGAAGAAAAAGTACTCATCCACAACCGCTTACCGACGGGCGCGCAAGATCGAACGCGAGCTTGAAGTGATTGGCAAGGCCGCTCCTTCCAGCTTGGATGTCGAGAAATGGTACACCGCTGAGGCCACAATCGACTTCGCCTCAGACAAGCCCACACTGTTGGTCTTCTGGGAAATTTGGTGCCCCCACTGCCGTCGCGAAGTGCCAAAGATGCAAGCCACCTGGGACAAGTACAAGGGCAAGATTCAAATGGTTGGTCTGACCAAGATCACCCGCTCTGCCACCGAAGAGAAGGTCACCGAGTTTCTTAAAGAGAACAAGGTGAGCTACCCCACCGCCAAAGAAAATGGCGACCTTTCCAAGCACTTCAACGTCTCTGGCATCCCAGCCGCAGCCGTTGTTAAGGGCGGAAAAATCGTCTGGCGTGGACACCCTGGCCGCTTGAGCGACGAGATGATCGAGGGTTGGCTTTAAGCCACATCCCTTCGGCTTAAAATTAGCCTGAAGCAAAAAAAAAAGGCCACTCTTCGCGGGGTGGCCTTTCTTTGTGCGAATATCTGAACGATACCCCGGCTGGAGCCAGATGAGTTTACGTGGAAAATTAGTCGCGTTCATAATTGGGGCGGTCGCTCTGATTCAACTCTTCTGGGGGTTGAGCGTCGTCCAATCGAACGCTGCGTTGATGGAGCGAGAGGCCCACCGCCGAAGCCGAGCCATCCTTCACGCCATTGCAGCCCCCGCCGCTTTACACCTGGCCACACGCGAGTTCGAGACCATCGATGCCATCTTGGATGTGTACGAAAAGCGCTCCACCGGCGAGTTGGCTTTTCGCGCCATCGCCGTCTTGGACATCAATGGTGAGGTGGTCGCCCACACCGACCCGCGACAATACGGCACGACGATGGACAGCACCTTCGTGGTCAATGCCCTCAACACCCGACGCTCCCTCACCCAACATATCCAAACCGAACGCGGGCGTGTCGCACAAGTCTCGATGCCCATCATCTCCGGGCTGCGCTGGGGCACCATCATCGCAGAGACATCCTTAGGCGGCCTCGATGACCGTGTGGTGAGCAATCAAATCACCGTGCTAATCTCGACCTTATTGATCGCCTTTTCCACCGCCATCTTAATCTGGGCCTTGCTCAACAAGATGGTGTTCACCCCACTCGAGGCCTTTGCACGCACCTCCAGGGCCATCGGCGCCGGCGACTTTTCTGCCCGATCAAATGTTCCAAAAACAAAGGATGAACTTGAACTACTTGGAAATACAATCAATGAAATGGCCGAACGCGTAGAGACCCATGCCGGGCACTTGGAGGCAACCGTCACCGCGAGGACAAGCGCGCTTCAAGACGCCAACACCGCTTTGGCCAAGGTCAACCGGGATTTGGCGACCGCGGTGGACGAGTTGGCCCGACTGGCCCGCACCGACGGGTTGACTCAACTCAACAATCACCGCACCTTTCAAGAGCGTATCGTCGAAGAAGTCCGGCGCTCGGAACGGAGTAAATTTCCGCTCACTTTGCTGATGATCGATGTGGACCACTTTAAGGCCTATAACGATACCCACGGCCACCCAGCCGGGGATCGGGTGCTCATAAGGGTCGCCGAGTTGATGACATCCGTGCTCAGAAACACCGACGTGGTGGCGCGCTATGGTGGCGAAGAGTTCGCAATTTTGTTGGTGGACACCCCGCTCTCCTTCGCTGCTCAGGTGGGCGACAAAGTCCGAACAGCCATCAGAAGCGAAATCTTTGAAGGGGCCGACCGCTCTCAACCCGCCGGACGGGTGACCGTGTCCATCGGTATGGCCGGCTGGCCGGTTCATGGGAAAACCGCCGCAGCACTTATCGACTCGGCGGACCAGGCGCTCTATCAAGCCAAGCACGCTGGCCGGGACCAAGTCAAAATGTGTGAGGACCTCTCCCTATGACACGCCTCTCACTCTTGTTGGCCGTGCTCCTCGGTGCCTGTACGCACGAACCCAACCAAGCCCGAAGCCTAATCGCCAGGCCGCCGGATTCGGTGGTCTACGACGAGGCACACCAAGCGTTGAGCGACGCGGGCATCGCGCGATTGACTTGGGCAGTCACCCCCTTCGTCACACAAGGTGGCAGTGTGGACGAACGCTATCAGCCGACAGCAGCCATCATCGCTGAACGCCTTGCCATACCAATCCGGGTGATCGCGGGAGAAAGTTACGCCGATGTTGAGTCCCTCCTGCTTCGCGGCCAGGTAGACATCGCGGTGATGAGCCCGTACGCCTATGTTCGCGCCCGCGCCAAAGACCCAAACATCCGGGCCATCGCCACCCACATCGCCAGCGGCACCGAGTCCTATGGCGCATACATCCTCACCCGCGAAGACGCTGACATCCACTCCCTGTCGGATTTGCGCGGAAAGCCTTTTGGCTTCGTAGACCAACGTTCAAGCTCAGGCTGGCTCTTTCCTGCCGCACGGCTACTCGACGCTGGGATCAACCCACTCGAGGATATTCAAGGCTACTTTTTTGGAAGCCACGCCGCCGTCATTGCTGCCGTGGCCAGCGGTGAGGTCGCTGCGGGTGCCACCTACACCGATGCGCTCAAGGCCGGCCGAGGCAGCATCCCTGGGGCCAAACAGCTGCGGGTTATCGCCCGAACC
>OBJC01000161.1_pt1 | contig 10989 bp, 9 predicted proteins | sample 1481521 | NCBI WGS metagenome assembly OBJC01 (sample SAMEA2341961, study PRJEB22496) | metagenome | biome: marine; feature: hydrothermal vent; material: water | place: Pacific Ocean | collected 2011/2012 | reverse complement strand
GATCTTCTGCGCGGTGATGGCCGCATGGGCCAAGGTGCGCTGTTGGTCGGCCCACGGGCGGTCGATGCGCACAAGGATAAAGCTCAGTCCTGGCTGGCCAAAGCCCTGACTTAAGGCCAGTCGATAGGCGTCCAAGTCTGATGGGCAATGGCAGTCCAAACCAAAACCCCGAATAATATTGGCGATATCGTGGCCGTGAGAACATAAAAACCAAGGCTCAAACGCCGTTTCATGGTTTTTGATGGGCAACCTGCCAAAGATTCCACCGCCACCGTTGTCGAGGATGGTCACGACCACGCTTTGCGCGGGTCTGGGCACTGTTGCGAGGGCGCCCACATCGTGGAGAAAGCTCAGGTCACCGCTGAGTAAGGCCACCGGTCCATCGTGGGCTGCGGCCTCTCCAAGGGTGGTCGCGAGCAGGCCGTCAATGCCGTTGACGCCCCGGTTGCTGGAGACGGTCACCGGGTGCGCTCCACTCACCGCAAAGCTGTCGAGATCGCGGATGGGCATGCTGCTGGCCACCCGCAATAAGCAGTCTTTGGGTAAGCCCGCCACAAGCTGATGGGCCACGCTCCCCTCCCATAAACCGGAGCCGCAGCGCCCTATGATGGCGGCCTTGGCGAGCGCATCGGCCTGCATCCAGTGTGCGAGCCAGTGGGGGTGGGTTTTCTCATGGTCGGCGGCCGATATGGCTTTTACAGCCAAGGCCGGGTCGGCATGGAAGGTCCAGCACACGCTTTGAAACGGGTCTTTGTTGTGGCTGCTTTGGTGCAAAGCGATGGTGGGCGTTTGGGCGATCAGTTTTTGCAATGGCGCTGAGCTTGGGGTTCCGCCGAGGGCGATGACCATCTGTATCGGGGTGGCCGAGCGAAAGCGGGTCGAGCGAAGCAACGCGTCGTGATGGTGAACGAATGGGCCGGGCTTTCCGAAGCGCATGGTCGTTATTGGGTCGGTGAGCACAGGCCAGCCCAGGCCATCGGCGAGTTGTTGAACAACCCCTGGCTTCAAGGTTGAGGCGGGGTCGGGACCGACCACGATGACCCCACAGGTGTCTAGGGCCGCTTTGAGCAGCCGGGTGATGTCTTCGGGCTTGGGTGTTGACCGCTCGCGGAAAATCGGGGTGGGTGTGGGGGCCTCCAAAGCGCAGATTTCGGTGGACCACAGGGGTTTCCGGAAACGAATATTTAGGTGGGCTGGGCCCGGGGTGCCGTGGTGGCCTGCCCCGGTTGCGGCTTCGATGGCCCCGCGCATCAATGCATGCAGTGGCCCGAGGATCGGGGGACAGTTTGGGGCCTCAAGTGTGCTTGAAAAGCGGCTATGTACCCCAAAAATTCCGCCTTGGGATATGGTTTGAGGGGCGCCACAGTTTTGAAGCTCCTCGGGCCGATCTGCGCTGAGTACAACCAAGGGGACCTCGCCCTGGCTCGCCTCTGTGATGGCCGGAAAATAATGGGTGAGTGCCGACCCAGAGGTACAACAGAGGAGCGTCGGCTCGCCGGTTCTTCGGGCCAGGCCGAGGGCGAAAAATCCAGCTGCCCGTTCGTCTATTACAGAGTGGAGCGTGATCGGCCAGCCCGCTTGTTGGCATCGATGAAGGGCCAAAACCAGAGGCGTGTTGCGCGCGCCAGGTGACAGCACCGCGTGGTGGGCGCCGGCGTTGATCGCGGTGGTTATCAGCGCCGTAGCTGTGGCCTGGTTGTCGTTTTCGGTGCTCACCGATTGCGCCCATTGCAGGCATGTTGAGCCAACCCTTGGCGGACGGTTTGGAGCTTGATTTGGCTTTCCTCCCATTCGTCAGTCGGGTTTGAGTCTGCGATGAGTCCACAGCCGGCGAAGGCAGACGCGGACTCGTGCGCCATTAAGACCGAGCGAATGGCCACCACAAATACGCCCTCTCCAGCTTGGTTTATCCAGCCGATTGGCCCCGCGTACCACCCGCGGTCCAAGGACTCATTGTTGTTGAGCCACGCCAAGGCGTCCGCTTTGGGTAGACCACCGACCGCTGGCGTGGGATGGAGTTTGGCCAACAGATCAAAGATGGTGGACTGGGCCGTGAGCTGCCCTTGGATGGTGGTCTTGAGATGCTGAACATCAGGGTGACGCACGATCACTGGGGCTGTGGGCACCTCGATCTCCCTGACATGGGGACGCAAAGCCTCGACGATCGCGGTTTCGACCAGGCGTTGTTCTGCGCGGTCTTTTGGCGATTGCAGAAGGGCGTTGCCCAATGCGTCATCTTTTGAGCCCGATTGGGGGTCCCGTTTTCGGGTGCCAGCAAGGGCCACTGTAGACACCCGATTTCCACGCAATTCCACGAGCACCTCGGGGCTGGAACCCAAAAAAGCCTGACCATCCTTTCGGCGGATAATGAAGGTGGTGGACTCGATTTGGCGTGACCGTAGGGCCCAGGCGGTACAAAGTGGGTCGAAGCGTTGGTGAGGGTGCGGGCGGAAGGCTGCGGATCGTGCCAAGACGACCTTTTGGAGTTTGCCCGAAGCCATGGCTGCTTGGGCCGACACCACACGGTTTTCCCATTGCTCTTGGGCATCATCGGCATCGGGTAGTGCGGTAACAGCGGTGTTGTCTGCGGCGACGTCGATGGTGTTTGCCCGGTCGATCCAATCACTGATTTGCGCGCGATGCTTAGCGAGTTGCTCAGCCACGTTTTCAGTCGAGGTGTCGACGATGACGCAAGCCACCGCGCTATCCCCGTTGCGCCAAAAGACGGTTTTGGGCACGCAAAGTGCGCCATCTCCCCATGCATCCCATGCCGGCGTGCGGTTGGAGTCGGGGCGGAAAGCGAAACCCGCCAAGCAGGCTGGAGCGCCGCATGAAACAGTTTGGCCATCCTGGTCTTGGGTGTGCATCGTGTCCGCGAACGGGGCCCACCAAGCCTCAGCCTCCTTAAATCGGTTTGGCCCACAGGGGCGGAACTCTGCGACGGCACCCACCGCGACAAAACGGGCACTGCCCTTGGGCGATGACCAAGCCATCAATCGAGCACCATCGGCCTGCAAAGGCGCCAATAATGTCCATGGGTCGATATCGGCCAGGGGCCACACCACCCTTAGCCATCGTGTTTGGCTTGGCTCAGCCATCCCGGCGCCCGGACACAAGGTGGGCCACTGGGGGAAACATTGCAGATGCAGTCGCTGTGATGCCCTCATCGGCCAGCATACCCACGAATGTGTCGGCGGTACAAAATGCGTCGATCGACTGATTGAGGTACCGGTAGCTCTCGGCAGATCCGGTGATTAGTCCACCTATCAAGGGCACAACAACACGGTTGTAGCTACCCTGAAGCATTTTGGGAACCAGGCCGACGGGTTGGAAAAAGTCGAGCACGGCGATGCGACCACCTGGGCGAAGTACCCGGGAGCACTCGGCGAGGGCGCGATGCAATTCGGGTACGTTCCGCAGTCCAAATCCGGCGATGATACCGTCGACGCTCGCGTCTTCAAAGGGCAGTTCTCGGGCGTCGACGCAGTGGATTGTGTAAGGCTCGCCGACCTTGAGCTTGGTCTCACCGACCGCCAACATTTGAGCAGAGAAATCCGCGGCGTGAACGTGCGCGGCGCCGCCGTCGATGAGCATGCGGGTGAGGTCGAGTGTGCCGGCGCACAAATCCAGCATCACGCCTGACTGTGCTGGACCCAACGCGCGTACTGCACGGCGCCGCCACCATTGGTCAAGGCCCAAACTCAACACCCGGTTGCCCAGGTCGTACCGAGGAGCCAGTTGGTCGAACATGGCCTGTACCCCCGGCGCACGATCCTCGGCGCCGGCCACAGGTTTAGCCACATCGCTCATGACAGGCGGTCCACAAGATGGTGAGCGAGCTGTATCAGCCCGGCCCGGTGTGTCGAATCGGGGAGCACCTCGAGGGCACACAAGCCTTCATCTACCAAGGCTTTGGCGCGGCCCAACGCCTCGTGTGTGGCGCCGGAGTCTTGCACCGTCTTCAGTAGCGCCGGTATGCGTTCTGGAGAGGGGTCGCCCACGGCTAGCCGTTGCCGTAAACCATCCACGCGATCCATCGCTATCAGCAAGGGTAGGGTGATTTTTCGTTCGGCGAGGTCTTGCCCTCTGCGCTTGCCCGTGGTGGCTTTTTCGCCCGTGTAGTCGAGTACATCGTCGGTGATTTGAAATGCCGTACCCACACTCAAACCATAGGTGTACAAGGCCTCAGCGGCGCGGGTGTCTTCGGTCGCCCAAGCCCCGGCAGCGGCACACCATGCGATCAAGGTGGCACTCTTTTTGTACACGATGTCCATGTAGGTTTCGATGTCTAGGTCCATATTGCCCCGGTTGAGCAATTGGGTGACCTCTCCTTCGGACATGGCGGTGACGGTCCATGCGAGCTTGGTGACCGCCTGGAGTCCGCCGTGTTCGGCCGCGAGAAGCAAGCCACGAGCCACACAATAATCGCCGGTCAAGATGACCGCTGGATTGCCATATACCCTTTGGGCGGCCTTTTTTCCCCGACGCTCTTGCCCGTCGTCGACCACATCGTCGTGGAGTAAACTCCCAAGGTGTAAAAGTTCTCCGATCGCACACAGGTGGGGCGTTGAACCCTCAAAGCCCACCGCCTTTGCGCCGAGGGCTGTCAGCATGGGACGAAAGCGTTTTCCACCGGATTTCGCCAAATAATGCCCAATTTCCGCCACCGCAGGGATGGTCATCGCGAGTTCATCATGCAGTTGGGTCTCTGTCGCGATGAGCTCGTCAGCCACGAGGGCGAAGATATCTCCGACATCGCCGATGAGGGTGTGCGGTGCACCTGCGTGGAGCCCTGAAGCTGTGTGGCGGCTGGCCTGGTTTTGCATTGAGGGTGCCTGGTGGGTGGATACTTTGGTGTGGATAGACTATTTCAATCGAGGTTGAAATCATCGCTGATTAACGTCCAAGGAGGCCTGTGGCCATGCTCCAATCCTCATCCTCGCCCACAGATGCCAAAGCGCCGTCGACCCAAGCGACCGCCCGCGCCCGAGCGTTGGTCGCAGATGCCGTTGGCGACATCATGGGTTTTTGGAATTTTAAGCCATCCATGGGGCGTGTCTGGTCCTGTCTTTACCTCTCGCCGCGCCCATTGACGGCCGCTGAGATCGTCGAAGCCACCGGGCTTAGCGTCGGCAGTGTGTCGATGACCTTGTCCGAGCTTCAAGCCTGGGGTGTGGTCAATGGAGCGGGCCGTAACGGTGCGAGGCGTTGCTTTGAGGCAGAGACGGATGTGCTCTCGATGGTCGTCAGTGTTTTTCGTAAGCGCGAGATGGTGCTGATCGCTGAGACCATCCAAAAACTGGATGCTGCGGTACGTTTACTGGATGAGCAAGGCCGGTCCGCGATCCCAGGCCAAATGCTTGAGGGCCGCTTTGTGGTCTCCCGAGCCAAGCGGCTGTTGGCCCTCGCCAAGAGCGGGCATCAAATGCTGGATCGCTTTACCCGTGTGGGGCGTCTGGACATTCGGGCCATTCGCGACAAACTGATTCGGCGGTGACCATGTCCGATAACAGCCACTCTTTGACAGCCTTAAATTGGGATGACAGCTTTGTGTCCTCCCTGCCTGCCGATCCGGCGTCGACCAATACCAGCCGCCAAGTTCGAGGGGCAGCTTTTTCTCGAGTTGAGCCCACAGCGGTCGGGGGGCCAAAATTGTTGGCCTTGTCTGAATCAATGGCGGCAGAGCTTGGCATGACCACCGCCCTGACCACCAGTGAAGGCTTTGCGGAGGCGATGGGCGGAAATGCAGTTGTCGACGGCATGAAGCCCTACGCAGCTTGCTATGGCGGCCATCAATTTGGCCAGTGGGCTGGGCAACTCGGAGATGGCCGTGCCATCACCTTGGGCGAGGTCATCAATGATGTGGGTATTCGGTACGAGCTTCAACTCAAGGGGGCTGGGCCCACACCGTACTCGCGCTTTGCAGATGGCCGCGCTGTGTTGCGCTCATCAATCCGAGAGTTTCTGTGCTCTGAGGCCATGCATTATCTTGGTGTGCCCACCACCCGTGCGCTGAGTCTGGTGGCGACCGGCGACTCCGTCAGGCGCGATATGTTTTACAACGGCCAAGAAAAAGCAGAGCCCGGTGCGATCGTGTGCAGGGTCGCCCGCAGTTTTTTGCGCTTCGGAAGCTATCAAATTCACGCTGCTCGGAACGATATCGACACGCTTCGGCGGTTGGTCGCCTACACATTCGAGCATCATTTTCCTCATCTGGGGCCGGTCAATAAAGATAGCGTCGTGGCCTTTTTGACCCAAGTCGGGCAGTCGACAGCACAGCTGATGGCTGAGTGGATGCGGGTGGGCTTTGTTCATGGGGTGATGAACACCGACAATATGTCGATTTTGGGGCTGACCATCGATTACGGGCCCTATGGTTGGATAGATAATTACGATCCATCTTGGACGCCCAACACCACCGATGCCTCCATGGGGCGCTATTGTTTTGGCATGCAAGCGCAAATGGGTGGCTGGAACTTGGTGCGCTTGGCGGAGGCGCTGTACCCGCTGATCGACGATATGGATGCGGTCAAATCCGCCATCGAGACCTACGAAAAGTCCTGGTCCCAGGCATCAGGTGCGATGGTGGTAGGCAAACTCGGCCTCGATACCCACCGCGGTGAGGCCGATCAGCTTTTGTGGTCGGACCTCACTGAATTGATGCAGCGAGAGCCCACAGACATGACCGTGTGTTTTCGGGGCCTGTCCAAGGTCGCAGCAGCTGAAAATCCCCTCGACCCGATTTTGGACGCATTTTATGATCCCCCAGGCCCCGCGCTTCAAGAGGCATGGGGGGCGTGGCTGGAGCGCTATCTCGACAGAGTGAAGGGCATAGAGGGCCGACAAGCCCGTATGGACGCCTTTAATCCAGGCTTTGTGCTGCGAAATTATTTGGCCCAAGAGGCCATCGAGCAGGCAGAGGCTGGTGATATGAGTCGCATAAGTGAGTTGCTCGAGGCAGCCAAAACGCCGTATGCCGATGGTGTAGCCCTCAAGTTTGGAGGCAAAAGACCGGAGTGGGCCCGAAACAAGCCAGGGTGTTCGACCTTGTCTTGTAGTTCTTGAGGCCACGCGCGTCACGATGGGGTGTGGGTTGAAGATTGCGTATCTGTTGGGGCGGTACCCCACGGTGTCCCACACATTTGTGTATCGGGAAGTGGCGCAGATCGCGACGGTTGCTCAGGGCCAAGGTGCGCTTGATGTGTGTGTACTCAGTGCATCCAAGGCGTGCGATCACGGGATTTTGGACCGGGCTGATATTTGTACCGTGCCGACGGCCAGCATGGTTTTTTTGGCAGATCCAATACCGACCCAGCTGGAGAGGGCTTGGTTGGCCCATGGTGGACGAGCCAAGGATCTTCGGCGTGCCAGGTGGCTTGCCCGCCGCTGGCGTCGCTTGGGAATTGCGGTGGTGCACGTTCACTTTTTGGGTTTTTCGGCGGCCTTGGCGGCGGTGGCTTGCGAAATCGCTGAGATTCCCTTGGTGCTAACGGTGCACGCTCGCGGACTGTTGGTGGCCGACTCGATGGCCCAATTTACCCTGACACGGACCGCAAAAGTGATCGCCATTTCGGGCCACACTCGGGGTTTGGTGTCCAAGTTAAGCCAGGTGAATTGTACTGTGCTGCCGCTTGTCGTCGACCACGCCACGGTGACCCCGTCCGCGACAGGTGCTTTTCATGTGCTCACCGTGGCCCGGCCAGTGGCCAAAAAGGGCTATCCAGTGTTGCGTCAGGCGATTGAGAAGCTGGACTTTGATGTGCGCTGGACCGTTATCGGCGCCACCGAAGCAGAGGTTGGCGGGCCGATGGATGGACTGAATGCTTTGGGGGCACAGTCCTTTGCTCAGGTCCGGGCCTGCTATGACGCCGGCGTCGATGTATTCGCTTTGGCCTGCTGTACCGCGCCAGACGGCGATGAAGATGGGGTCCCTGTTGCCATTTTAGAGGCCATGGCCCGTGGCGTTGCGGTGGTTACGACCTCTGTGGGAGGGCTGGAAGAACTTGTGGTGGATGGCGAAAACGGGCTGTTGGTGACCCCTGACGACCCAGCCGCCTTCGCTCAAGCCCTCGCACGCTTAAAGTCCGACAAGGTTTTGGCCCTGAGGTTTGGTCGAAAAGGCCGAGCCGATGTCCGTCAACACCGTTGTCCTGATGCGCGACTGTTGGCCCTCATGGCCTGCTTTGAGAACGTGCTGAAGGGGGCGGTGTGAAGCGCTTGGTTTTTGTGATGGGCATGCAGCGGTCGGGCACCAACGCCTTGTTTTCATGTCTTAATACCAAGGCGGTTGTGGGCTTTAACGAAGCGGGGGACAGCCCTCTGTTTGAGCACATGATGTTGAGGCCTGAGGCTGCCATACGCTCGGTGCTGGTCGCGGTGGATGGCCCCGTGTTGGTGAAGCCAATTTCGGAGACCAAGCACCGGAGCGTGGCTGCGGTTTTTGATGAGTTTGAGGGCTATGATTTGGGTGTCGTGTGGATTTATCGAGACCCGGTCAACTGCTACGCTTCTCATGCTCAGCGCTGGGTGGCTTTCCGTGGAAAACCAGAGGCATTTTGCCAAGCCTGGAACCAGGCCAACCGCTCCGCATTGATGGCGTTGGCTGGGCGTGAAGAATGCTTGAGCTTTGTGCGCTACGCGGATCTCATCACGGACCCTTCGGTGCTTAAACAGGTGGGTTTAAGGACCAAGCTGCCGACCCGTTACCGGTTTCACGCAGATGCCAACCGGGGGCGGGCTGTGGTTGATGCCGCTGAGGTGGCGCTGATCGAGGCCAGAACCGGTGCGACTTTGGGGGATTTGGATCAGGCTCGCTGTTGGGTCGCCGGAGAAGTCCCACCATGGGAAAGGTTGCTTGCACGGGTGTTTTGAGTGACGGGAACGGTCCGCCACAAAAAAGTCCCTCGCCGCTATTAACGACGAGGGACAACGATGGTCGGGGAGACAGGATTCGAACCTGCGACATCCTGCTCCCAAAGCAGGCGCGCTACCAGGCTGCGCTACTCCCCGATTCGGTCTGCTCACTAATCATTGGCAGGGGATTGGTCGAGAAAAAGGCTCAGAGATTGATCCCAGCGGCTTTGGGTGGTGGCTACGGCTTTCATTTTGAGGGGTGAGCTTGTGCCCAAGAAGATATAGGCAGAGCATGAAAGATCACCGGACACGCGTTTATGACGATGTACTCGACATGCTCAGCTCGGAGGAAAATCCCACCCCATTGCTTCGACTCAAGGCCATCGTGCCCTTTGCACAGGCCAAGGTTTATGGAAAGCTCGAATGGTACAACCCTTTTGGCGCAATCAAAGATCGGGTAGCCGCCAATATGATTCACGATGCAGAGGCCAAAGGGCTGATTGGCTCGGGGCAAAAATTGGTCGAGCCGACCTCGGGCAACACGGGGCTGGGCCTGGCGATGATGGCCAACGAGCGCAAATACAGCCTCTCCACTCCGCTGTCGAAGGCGATTCCATTTGAAAAGCGGGTGATGTTGCGGTTTTTTGGCGCAGAGGTCGAAGAGCTGGATGACACTTTATGCCCAGCGCCCGGTGCGCCAGAAGGTGCGATCGCACGGGCCTTAGATAAAGCGGCGAAACCAGAGTTTCATATGCTCAACCAGTATGATAACGAGGCGAATTTTGAGGCCCATATCAAGACCACCGGCCCAGAGATTTGGCGTCAAACAGAGGGTAAGGTCACCCATTTTGTGGCCGCCCTGGGGACCTGCGGAACCGTGACCGGAAACGGGCGCTATCTTAAGTCGAAAAACCCGGACATTAAAATCATTGGGGTCCACCCGGCAGAAGGCCATGACATTCCCGGCGTGCGCTCTTTGCGCCAACTCAAGCAGACGAAGCTCTTTCATCCCGAGGAGTATGACCAACTCGTCGAGGTCTCAAACCGCGAAGCCTTCGATATGTGTTTGCGCCTAAATCGAGAAGCGTGCGTCATCGCTGGGCCAAGCTCGGGTTTGGCCTTCGCGGGCATGCTCAAGGCGGTGACTGATGCTCCCAACGCCGTCATCGTCGTGATGTTTCCAGATAATATTTTTAAATATGCATCGTCGATCGAGAAGCACTTTCCTCAGTATCGGGCGGCCCGACATGGCGGAACACCCACCGGCGGTCCTAGCGCCAAAGAGCAGATGATGGACATGTTGCTCGACAACGCCAAAAATACCCGCACCACCTGTGAGTTCGGGCATGTGAAACAGGCGATCGCTGAGCCAAATTTGGATATGGTCATCATCGATGTTCGCTCCGCTGAGCAGTACGCAGCCAAGCATGTGCCCTCTGCAATCAACATTCCCTTGGCTGAACTTGCCGAGCGCAAAGATGCACTGCCAGTCGACCACGACACCCCCATCGTGACGGTGTGTAATCTGGGCATCATGTCCCTTAAAGGCCTGTTGATCCTCCAGTCTTTGGGCTACGGAAATGTGAAGAGTATGAACGGTGGCACCTCAGCGTGGGTCGACGTGGGGCTGCCCACCGAGTAGCTGTTTCAGCTTTTCGCTAGCACCCCGATGCCCTCCCGTGGCACCATCGAGTTCCGAATTGGAGCGCCCATGTTTTTCTTGGTTCTGGCAGCAGTGGTGGGTTGTGATGACACCACCTTCAACACCCATTCTGTTGAGGGCGAGACCATCACAGCAGTGCTCGACGGTAACTGCACGAGCTGTCATGGTGGCGATGCACCGAAAGGGGGGCTGGACCTCAGCGTCGACCCGTGTTTACTCGTGGGCTTGGGCTCCATGCGGGGCGATGAAATTGTAAGCCTTGGCGGGCTGGATGACAGTGTGTTGTACCAGCGCATGGTCGCCGAGAGTTCTCCCATGCCGCCAGCAGGTCTGATGGGTGAGGAGAACATCGACGTTGTTGCCGAATGGATTGAGAATGAGGCCTCTGCCTGCGAGACAATCGCCGATGCGGACGCGGATGCTGATGCTGATGCGGACGCCGATGCGGATGCCGACACCGACGCCGACGCCGA
>OBJC01000160.1_pt1 | contig 11000 bp, 8 predicted proteins | sample 1481521 | NCBI WGS metagenome assembly OBJC01 (sample SAMEA2341961, study PRJEB22496) | metagenome | biome: marine; feature: hydrothermal vent; material: water | place: Pacific Ocean | collected 2011/2012 | reverse complement strand
GGCGGGGCTGCGGCTTGGGCGGCCTCAACCTCGCGCAGCAGGGCCTCTAGTGCGTCTTCTCGTTCAGGATCGGGGAGGAGGTTGTCTGAGGCAGTCACAGCGGTGAGCTTGGTTTGGCTACGCCCGACCTGAACGCCCACAAAGAAAGCCAACAAGGCAATGGCTAAGGTGGCTGTGCCCAAGGCTGCCAAGTGGCCCTTGGTGATCCAAATTTCTCTTCCGTTCTGAGTGTGCATGGGTTTAGCCGTCTATAAAATCATCATATTGGTTTTGAGGCATTTCGTCCCATGGTCTTGCTATTTGTATGGTCGCGTCCAAGATGAGGACAGAGGCCCAAGTGCTAATTGTATACGAGATTTGATCGAGCTGACTGCGTAAAAAAGCTGCCTCGTTGGCGACCATGACCACAGAGAGGATGGCGTGTTGGTGGTCTTCCAAGTGTCCAGTTTCAGCGACCGAAATGTTCTTGCGCGCTTTTAAACGCTCTCGAACCTGTGACACCGCCCGGCGCTTGTCTTTAAGGGAGCGAGACCCGGGAATCCGTAGGCTGAGGCGCAAGACCCCAATCCAGCAGGACTCGTCAGGTGCAAACAACCTTTTTAGTCCCGACTGACCTCTTCTTCGACGAAGGTCTCAAGAATGTCGCCAACCTTGATATCGTTGAATCCGTCGAGGTTCATGCCGCACTCATAGCCCTTCTCGACTTCGCGGACGTCGTCTTTGAAGCGCCGTAGACTGGCGAGCTTTCCGGTCCAAAGTATGACCCCGTCCCGAAGCAAGCGAACTTGATGGGCGCGTGCGATTGAGCCCTCTTGAACCCGAACACCTGCGACGGTACCGATCTTTGGAACCTGGAAGGCCTCTCGGATTTCTGCGGTACCCTTGACGATCTCCGCCATTTTTGGAGCGAGCAAGCCCTTCATGGCAGCCTCGACATCCTCGATGGCCTCATAAATGACGCTGTAGGTTCGGATTTGGATCGCATACTCATCGGCCAGGTGCCGTGCTTTGGAGTCAGGACGGACGTTGAATCCGATAATGACTGCACCATAGGTTTGGGCCAAGGTGACATCAGATTCAGTCACACCGCCAACAGCTGCGTGAAGGAACTTAACGTTGGCACCTTCGACATCGATCTGACTGAACGAGCCCTTGATGGCCTCGAGGGTACCGTTCACATCTGCCTTGATGATCAGATTGAGTTGGACCTTCTCGCCTTCGTTCGCCTGAGCCAGGAGATCTTCGAGGCTGACGGACTTGGGACCAGTGTGGGTCTTTTGGCGGATAAGTTCTAAACGGTGGTCGACGAGCGCACGGGCTGCGCGTTCATTTTCGACGACTGAAAAGTTATCGCCTGCGTTGGGTACATCCTGAATACCGATGATTTCGATGGGTGAGGATGGGCCGGCCTCTTTGATGCGCCCGCCGGTGTGATCGCTCATGGCGCGGACCCGACCCCAAACGGTGCCAAGGACCACGGTGTCGCCCTTGCGCAAGGTTCCGTTTTGAATCAGGAGTGTCGCAACTGGGCCGCGACCCTTCTCCATACGGGCTTCGAGGACAGTGCCCTCAGCGTGGCGGTCTGTACTCGCCTTGTATTCGGCCATTTCTGCCAAAAGTGCGATGTTCGCGAGCAAATCGCTGAGTCCGTCACCTTTGAGGGCTGAGACATTACACATAATGGTGTCGCCGCCGTACTCCTCAGGGACCAACTCGTATTCCATCAATGCCTGGCGAACCTTGCTTGGGTCTACCCCGGGACGGTCGCATTTGTTGACGGCCACTAAGATTTGGACGCCAGCGGCCTTTGAGTGGTTGATGGCCTCGATCGTCTGAGGCATGATACCGTCGTCTGCGGCAACGACAAGAATGACAATATCGGTGACCTGGGCACCCCGAGAACGCATCTCAGTGAAGGCCGCATGGCCAGGTGTGTCGATGAAGGTGATCAGTTGGCCTTCATGCTCGACCTGGTAGGCTGCGGTGTGCTGGGTGATGCCGCCAGCCTCACCTGCGGCCACATTGGCGCGACGAATGGTGTCGAGAAGCGTGGTTTTTCCGTGGTCAACGTGTCCCATGATGGTGACAACAGGGGGGCGACTGACGGCCGAATCATCTTCGACGTCCTCTTCAGATTGAATCATATGAGCAGATTCGTCGAAGGTGGTGTTGACAATTTCGTACTCAAACTCCTCAGCGAGCAGTTGGGCTGTGTCCAGGTCGAGCACATCGTTTGCGGTGGCCATTTGGCCCATGCCGATGAGCTTTTTGATCAGGACGCCGGTTTTCGTGCTCATGCCATGGGCAAGGGCAGCGACGGTGATCGTTCCGTCGACTTCTACGCGGCGTTTGATGGCCTTCGCCTGTGGGCTGGCCTTTTTGGGGCCAGAGTTCTTACGGCGACGGCGGCGGTGTGCGGCTGGGATGTCATCCATATACATCTCGACCCGGGTACGTCGTTTTGAAGAACGACGTGGCCTTCCACCACGGCTTGCCTCTTCTGCAGCTTTTTTTCGGGCCTCGGTGTCGGGTGCAGCAGTATTCTTATCATCGCTGCGCCAGCGTTTTTCACGTTCGACTGACCGTGCATCCTCTGCTGCCTTACGCGAGGCCTCAGGGTTGGATGGGTCGTATCCAGGAGGTGGTTTAACAACTGCGGAGCCGAGGCCTCTTAAGGCTGGATCAGTGTTTTCCTTGCGCGCCGAGCCCAGGCGAGGGAGTCGGCGTCCGGGAGTCCCGTCAGCGCGAGGCAATGCGCTCGCTAGGGTAGCGGCTTTGGTGGGGGCGGCTGGAGCCTTGGTTGGCTCCGCTTCCGTCTTGGCTGCTGGTTCTGCGATCTTGGGCGCGGCCGCGGCGGTGGTCACGGTCTTGGCTGCAGAGCCTTCAACAGTCTTGGTTTCGGCTTTGGCTTCGACCTTGGCTTTGGCTTTGGCTTCGACCTTGGTGTCGGTTTTGGCTTCGACCTTGGTGTCGGTTTTGGCTTCGACCTTGGTGTCGGTTTTGGCTTCGACCTTGGCTTCGACCTTGGCTTCGACCTTGGCTTCGACCTTGGCTTCGACCTTGGTTTCGGCTTTGGCTTCGACCTTGGTTTCGGCTTTGGCTTCGACCTTGGCTTCGGCTTTGGCTTCGACCTTGGCTTCGGCTTTGGCTTCGACCTTTGTCTCAGTTTTCTTGGGCGCTTCAGCCTCGACCTTGACGGGTGGCGGTGCTGCAGCCTTGGCTGAGGCGGCCACAGGAAGTGTGGCTGGGGCGGGTGTCTCTTCAGCCTGTGACTTGCGGCGTCTGCGGATGACTCTTGCGCCAACGCGGGTGGTCACCGGCGTCGCTGTGCCACTCACCTCGGCTGTGTCTTCTTTGACGACACGGCGGGTGGTGGTCTGGGTCCGATTGAGACGTTCGATAAGGTCCTTGGTTGACATGCAATTCCTTTCTGGCCTTGTGGAGCCTGATTCCGCACCACGGATGATGGTTTCATCCGGTATGGTTGCCACGGGGATTCAGGTAAAAAGGCCGTTCTTCACGAAGCCCGGCAAGCTAACCCAGGCTGCACCACCCTTGCAAGCTGTCAATCAGGCTTTGCGTCGAGCACCCAGGGGCTAAACCAAGGACGCTCCTCGGACTGGCGTTCAATATCTCGCCGACCTGCGCTTTTGATATCGGAATAACCAAGGTTAAACCTGGATTATTACGTTTAGACATCTTTATCTTTATCTCGCTTCCAGCATCTTCAGGCAGCAGGATGACCGCGTGGGTTTTTAGGTGATTGATCACTTGCGCATGCCCAGAAACCACCAAGCCAGCTCGTTTGGCCCTCGAGAGGTGGGTTTGGATCTGTTTGGATCGGACTTGCCGAATTTGGACCGCCCAGTCCTTGGGTAAAGAGATCCTCTGTTTGAAGGCTCTGGAGAGGGTCGAAGGTCTTGAGCTTACCTTGTCAAAGCAATGAGTTTTGGCGCAAATCCAAGCTCGCCGAGAGGCCGTGGTTGTGTCCAGGATCAACAAACCCCCAGGGCCGAGGCCGAGGGGGATCATTGATTTTTGAGGCTGCTTTTTGGAGCAACCGACACAGGTGCGGGTGGGCACCTACTCGGCTTCAGGTGGAAGCGCTTCGTTTTCGTCAGCGTCAGCGTCAGCGTCAGCGTCAGCGTCAGCGTCAGCGTCAGCGTCAGCGTCAGTGTCGGCGTCAGCGTCAGTGTCAGCGTCAGCGGCTGGGGGGAGCGGTTGGTCCTCAGTGGCTGGAGCAGCTTCAACGGCCGCTTCAACTTCAGGGTCGCCCGATTCGATACGCTTCCGGTCTTCCGCGATCAAGCGGTCGAGAACTTGACCCGCCGCTTCGATGATCTTCTCAGCGTCTTCATCCTCAATGTCCAGAATGCCACCGACTTCGTATGCTTCGGCATCATTCAGCTCTTTCGCGCTGCGGTAGCCGTGGCGAATGAGAATCTCGACATTTTCGTCGTCCAAACCACCCACGCCAGTGAGCTCTGCTGTTGCAGACTCTGTGACTTCGGTGTGCTTGGTGACCGAGAAGATGTCGATGCGCCAACCCGTAAGTTGTGCTGCCAAACGGACATTTTGGCCTCGACGACCGATCGCTTTGGATAGTTGGTCATCTGGGACGATCAACTCCATCGCGTGTGTGTGGTCGTCGATGAACACCCGTGTGACGTTGGCTGGCGAAATCGCGTGAACGATAAAGCGAGCGGGATCTGGGTGGAAAGGAATGATGTCTATGGCTTCGCCGCGGAGTTCTTGAACCACAGCTTGCACCCGTGATCCCTTAAGTCCGACGCATGCGCCGACTGGATCGACATCACGATCGACGCTCGATACCGCAATCTTTGCTCGGTGGCCTGGCTCGCGGGCACAGGCCTCGATGCGGACGATGCCCTCATAAATCTCAGGAACTTCAAGCTCAAAGAGTTTCATGAGCAAGCCTGGGTGGGTCCGGCTCAGAACAACTTGGGGAGAGCGAGATGCTCGGGTGATGTCCAACACATAAGCTTGGATGCGATCACCTTGGCGGTAGGTTTCAGTTTGAACCTGCTCGCGCTTTGGAAGGATGGCCTCTGCGCGCCCAAGGTCAACGATGATGTTGCCCTTCTCGAAACGCCGGACGATACCGGTGATGAGTTCGCCCTTGCGGTCCTTGAATTCGTTGAAGGTCATCTCGCGCTCTGCGTCGCGAATTTTTTGGATGATGACCTGCTTAGCGGTTTGGGCTGCGATGCGACCGAGGTCTTCAAGGCCAACCTTGATGCCGAGTGAGTCGCCGAGCTCGCACTCTGGGTCGGCGATGCGCGCCAAGTCGATGCTGATCTCTAATTCGACGTTTGCGACTTCATCGACGACGGTACGGAACTCGAAAAGCTCCACTTCGCCCAAGTCTTCGTTGAACTGAGCTTCAAGGTCCCGCTCAAGGCCGAAACGTTTCCGCCCAGCGGCGATCATCGCCTGCTCCAAAACCTCGATAAGGATGTCGCGTGGGATGTTTTTTTCGCGGTGGACGGCGTCCACCAAACGTGAGAGATCGCTGATCATGATTGCGCTCCTTCAAGCTGAGTGTCCGCAACATTAGCGGACTGTAGTCGGGAAAATTCGTCGAGGTCTAATACAAGGTGGGCCCAATCTAGGTGAGCGAGAGGCACTTTGTGCTGGGCGCCGTCGACCTCGATGAGAATGTCGGTGTCGTCCATGCCGCGCAGTATGCCCGAATAACGCCGGCGTTCAAGGCCTGGGATGAGGCGGATTTTGGCTCGAAAGCCCACATACCGGTTAAAATCAGCAACCGACTGCACTGGACGTTCAATGCCAGGGCTGGAAATTTCCAACCGATAGGGCCCAGTCATGGGGTCTTCTACGTCGAGGACTGGAGAAAGGGCTCGGCTTATTTTGGCGCAGTCGTCCACGCCAAAGGTGGGACTGTCACAGTACAAGCGCACGATGTCGCCAGTGATGTCACCACTGATTTGGACGGCAACCAAACGAAATCCCTCCGCTTCAATCGTGGGCTCCACGACTGCACGGACCTTGTCTCTTAAATCGAGTCGGGTTGTGGCTTCCATAGTTTTGGACCAAAAAAAAAGTGCGAGGGGCCGGCCGGCCGCTCCACTCAAGGTGAATGCATTCGGAATGTTCCGCGGCTCTATCCCCCAGCCCTCGGACAGTCAACCATCAATGATCGTATGGGTTGGGCAGGCGTTTGGCGTCCGGGCATCTTTGCGCGGTGTTGGTCGCGGCAATCTCACTGAAGTTCGCAGGGTTCGGGGAGTTTTGAATGGTCTCATTGAAAAAGTCTGAGGCCAGCACGCGCGCTTGTTCCCCTTCCTTGGTGCAGGAGCGGCTCGCCCAAAAATGCAGAATAGCCTCACGCCGTGCTGATGGGGTCGGGAGGGGTGGTGTATCTGTCTGCTCGGGTGTGCCATGTGCCCAAATGGCGTCCAGCATGTCTGGGATGCCTTCGGTCAGGCGCGCATCCATCGCGTGGTCGATGACCGCGTCGGTCCACTCTCTTAAGTAGGGTTTTATTTGGCTCAACACCCTATCTTTATGGTTGAGATGCCGCCGTCGGTGGATGAGTTGTCCGCCGGCTTTGATGCATGCGGGTGTGATCGTGAACGGGGGAAGGCACCATAGATACCGAAGTTTACTGTCTTTTTTGCCCGGGGGATCGATTTTGATGGGGCTGCGCTTGAGCCGGACCCAACCGTCGTCATCCACTATAATTGTGGGTTTATGCGCTGCCCGGTGGCGGATAATCGTTCGACCATTTTTTTGGTTGACCGAGTGATAGCCCATCCGTTTGAGCTTGATTTCCACCATTGCGCGTGTTTTTGCAACCCGCATCTTGCCGATGACGATCATCTCCTCGTGGCTGGCCTCGATGGACGTCAACTGTTGGGGTACAGTGACGGACGGTTCCGGCGTTGGGGGCTCGTCCGCAAAGGCTAAGCCCGCGTGAAGCGCGAGACTACTGGCCAGAAAACTGAACAGCATCGAACAATAGGCTGGGGCTTTGTGTGGCGCCGTACATCCATGGGTCGTTGGCCGCTTCGATAAAGCCACCCATCAGGTCAAAAATAGACCCCGTGATGTTCATCTCGGAGACCGCTGAAATGGCTACCCCTTTTTCGTAGAGTGTGCCTCGGATGCCGAAAGAGTACTTTCCGGTGGCGGCGTTTGAGTTTCCGCCAAGAAATCCGTCGACCTTAATGGTCCAGTCGTGATCAGCTAAAATTTCGTCGGTCGAGCGTTTCCCGGGTGGAACGACAAGGTTGGAGGTGCCGCCAGATGTCGGCGGACGCTCAAGTTTTCGGCCGTAATAAATATTGATCAGCCATTGATTGAGTACGCCATTTTCGACCAAGTGGCGCTGGGTTGTGGGTATGCCGTCTCCATCATGGGTGGCGGAGCCCAGGCCACGGACCATGTGGGGCATGTCGATCAAGTTGAATCCAGAGGCGGCTATTTGTGTTCCGAGTTTGTCGGCCATGCAACTGCGTTGCTCAAAAATGGAAGCACCGCTCATTGGGCCCACCAAAGTCCCGATGATGCGGCTGGCGACCCGATTTTCAACCAGCATTGCCCCTCGCCGGCTGGTGACTGGACCGCTGCCGAGTTGACCAGCACCGCGTTGGGCTACAGATTCTGCGATCGATGCAATGGAGGGCAGGTCGTTGTGGTGTCTGGCCAAGGCATAATCATAGGCCTCAGGGAGTTTCCCCCCGATATCTTCCATGCTGACCTCAGCACCTTGTCCGTACTCAGTGGTCGCTGTGGTGCTGGCGAAGCCATTTGATGTGACCATGGCGCTCGCTGAGGAGCCGCTCCATACAAAGCCCTCGACGCTACGAAGATTTTTAGGGATGGCCGCTGTGGTGGCCTGTTGCATTTCGTCCACCCAAGTACGATGGTCGATTTTTGGCTCTGAAGGGTCGACTAACTCTAAACCACTCGTTTTTGCTTCTCCCATGATGCTGGCGTCGGGCAGGCGACGGTTGGGGTCTGGCTCGAGATGGCGCGTGGCCTCGATGGCGCGATGGATGAACGCCTTGAGGGCTTGTGGCCTTAGGTCGTTGGTGCTGTGAACGGAGAACCGTTCGTCTACGAAGAGGGCTGCCGAGGCGGACCGGGACTGGGAGTCTTGCCACTTTTCGATGCTGCCGTCTCGCTGCTTGACGTCTGTGTAGGTGCCGTGGGAGGTGAAAGCGGTCACCTCAGAGGCGCCCATAGATTGGGCCATTTCCACGATCATTGCCGCGGCGTCGATAAGGTCATTGCTCACTGCTCACCTCCAACCACCAAACTGGAGACGCGAACGGTTGGCATCCCTTGGCTCACCGGCACGGATTGGCCGTCCTTGCCGCAAGTCCAGCCGCCTTCATCGACGAGGGGGTCGTTGCCGACCATATCGATGCGAAGCAATGCTTCTGGTCCGTTGCCGATAATGTTGACGTCTTTGATGGGGGTGCTCAGTTTACCGTTCTCGATAAGAAAACCGGTCTTCATGTAAAAACTAAAGTCGCCACCGCCGATGTGGACCGCCCCATTGGAGAAGGTCTTGCAGTAGATCCCTTTGCTCACCGAGGCGATGATTTCTTCGGGGTCGAGTGTGCCGGCCTCCATGACCGTGCTGCGCATGCGGGGCATCGGGGCATGGCGAAAGCTTTGGCGGCGCCCTGAGCCCGTGGGCTTGATGCCATAATGTTCAGCGGAGACTTCATCGTGCATATACGAAACCAGGCGCCCATTCTCGACGAGTACTGTTCGCTCGGTGTTGTTGCCTTCATCGTCGACGTTTATCGAGCCGCGTGCACCGAGTAGGGTGCCGTCATCGACGATGGTCACGTGCTTGTTGGCGATAACGGTGTTCATTTTATCGGCGTAAATACTGATGCGCTTGCGGTTGAAGTCCGCTTCCATTCCGTGGCCGATGGCCTCATGCAAAAGGATGGCGCTGGGGCCTGCTCCCAACACCACAGGCATTTCACCGGGTGCGGGGCTGATGGCGTCGATCAGGAAAATAGTCCGCTCGACCGCTTCGGACACCAAGCGGGCTGAGCGCTGTTCGTCATAATATTCTAGGCCAGCGCGCCCGGCGATATTGTAGCCGTTTGACTCTCGGACCGTCTCGCCGTCGGGGCCGGTTCCTTCGGCCGTGCACTGTATGCTCGCCCGCGTCATCGGCCTCCAGTCTTCAACCAGGCGCCCGTCAGGCCGGACAATCATCACGACCTTGGCGGCGTCGGACAGGGACACTTCTACGCGTTGTATTCTGGTGTCGGACTGGAATGCGGATTGCTCCCACCCACGGACCATCTTGACCCGGTGTTGGATGTCGACTTCGGTCCAAGGTGAGATCACTGGATAGTGGTTCGGCAGGGACATTGCGACGGGGACTGCGACCTTGCGTGGCTGTGAGGCGTTCGCGATGCCGGCGGCGGTGCGGGCGGCGATGCGGAGCGCTGAAGGGCTAAGGTCTTCGGAATAAGCGTAGCCAACCTGGTCCTTAAAGCGCACACGGACACCCATTCCTAAACTTATATGAGTGGAGGCTCTGTTTACTTTTCCGTCGGTTAATGCCACGGAGATGGAGCTGGAGTGCTCAAAATAAAGGTCGCAGTTGTCTCCGCCTTTGGACAGGGCGTCAGCCATGACCTCGCGGAGGACCTCGGTTGTTACACCAAGGGCTGCAAAATAAGAACCGGGGGCGCCGGTGGGCTTTGAAATAGACATGGGTTGTCCTTAACGCGTGTTGATGATCGCTTCGGCTTGGATGCGATGTTTGCGGGCTGAACACCCAAGTAAATACTGTCCTTCCGCTCGGGAGGCATTGTGTTCACCCGCCCCAGCAAAGCGGGTGCGGTCCTCTTTGAAATAGTTCTGCCGGATGGCGTCGGTGCAAAACCGAGCGGCCAACTCCAGGCAGATGCGCTCGATTCCGCCCACAAGGTTGTCCCGCTCTTTTTGTGTGATGGCTGGTGCTGTGCCCAGCCAGCCTCGGGCGCTCGCCTCAAAAATCTCGAGGTCAAACACGATGTCGTTAAGGGCGTCTTCTCCTGCCTTATTGCACCACGACCGCCACGCGTCGCCCATCTCTACAGGGAGGCTTTGGTGGCCGAAGGTGTCGAAGTCCAACAAGCAAATCGCCTCTTTTTGGGCGTGGTCAAAGCGAAGGTTGGAGATTTTCAGGTCACCATGGCAAATGTGAAGGGGTAAATCTAGGTCGCCCTCCCAGCTTTTCCATTGGGCGACAATCGCCGCACCGAGTGGGCGGATTGTGTGCTCAAGCGCGTGACCGTCGGCATCGTCGAGCGCTGATACGAGGGCAGCCATATGCGCGTGTGTGTCATGGGCGCCGGGTCGGGAAAACTGAAAGGTGTGCGTCAGTGATGCGGTGGCTGCATGAAAGCGCCCAACGAGTGCCCCAGCGCTGGCGGCTTGTTCGGGGCTAGAGATGGTGTGTATGGTGGACCCTGGTACAAAGCTCAATATTCGCCATGCACCGTCTGGCACCTCGACAAAGAGTGCTCCATCTTGAGTGCGCATCAGGCGGGGGGTCAACATACCCATTTGTGCAAGATGGGCCGTAATGGCCTCAATGTCCTCGTGAATTTTAGGCCTGAACATGGGGTTTACATGTTGGAGTATCGCCCGAGGCTCTTCGCCGATAACGAAGGTTTGATTGATTAAACCAGCATTTTCGGAGGGGTGGGCTGGGCCTGTGATGGACCAGTGTTTCAGTATCTCAACGGGGGACGTCATGGGTGTTCCGTGAATCAGTTTCATGTCTATAGGGGCTTGGGTGAGCAGCGGCACTCGTGTTGGGAATGATTCTGCTCGAAGATACGTTGTCAGGTGCGACCGCACGGCTTAGGTCGAAAGCCACTAACCCGGAGTAAATTCCATGACCCCAAGCAAAGTTCTCGTGTTCGCGATGGCTCTTTCAGTCGGAACCGTCACATTGATGACGACCACCGGCTGTAAAAAAGAGGCCCCAC
>OBJC01000159.1_pt1 | contig 11133 bp, 4 predicted proteins | sample 1481521 | NCBI WGS metagenome assembly OBJC01 (sample SAMEA2341961, study PRJEB22496) | metagenome | biome: marine; feature: hydrothermal vent; material: water | place: Pacific Ocean | collected 2011/2012 | reverse complement strand
CGCGAGGAGTTGGCCGAAAGGCTCGCTGCGTGGCCAGGGATGGTTGGTCGTGGCTTGGCCGGCGTTGTGTCCACCAAGAAGCGGTACCTGTACGCTGATCCTGACGCCCCTCGGGCCTCTGTCGCAGTGGTCGACGGCGGCGTAAAGGCCAACATCCTGCGTTTGCTAAAGAGCGCCAATCTACGGGTCGAGGTCTTTCCTTGGGACTCCAAGGCGGAAGACTGGATGAACGGCCATGACTTTGTTTTCTTGAGCAACGGCCCGGGTGACCCTGCGGCCCTCGACGATATGGTCGACCAAATCAAGATGGTGATCGGTAACAAGCCCATCGTCGGCATCTGTTTGGGCCATCAACTTTTGGGGCGCGCGCTTGGGGCGAAGACCTTTAAGCTCGGCTTTGGCCACCGTGGGGCCAACCATCCGGTGCGAGACCTCGAGACCGGTCGCGTAGAGATCACCAGTCAGAATCATGGGTTCTGTGTGGAAACAGCGGGAATTGAGGCTGCGGGTGCCGAGCCCACACACATTAATTTGAACGACCAAACATTGGCGGGCTTTAAGCACACCGCCCTCAAGATCGCTGCTGTTCAGTTTCATCCCGAGGCCAGCCCAGGTCCGCACGATTCGACCCACTTGGTCATCGAGCGGTTTTTGGATGTCGCTGGGGTTTAGCGCCATTTTTGCGAGCGATGAGGTAGGCTTTTCTTCATGAATGTCGCAGATAAAGCCCAGGCACTCGCCGCTGCCATGAGCGAACGCATCGTCGTGCTCGATGGGGCGATGGGGACGATGATTCAGCGCTACCGTCTGTCAGAGTCGGATTACCGCGGCGACCGTTTCTCCGACCATGGTTCAGACCTGCAGGGGGCGAATGATCTGTTGGTCCTGACTTGTCCAGACATCATCAAGCAGATTCACCTGGAATACCTTCGCGCCGGCGCCGACATCATCGAGACCAACACCTTCAATGCCAACGCCATCTCCATGGCCGACTATGACTTGGTGCCGATTACCCGAGAGATCAACGTCGCAGCAGCACGTTTGGCCAGAGAGGCCGCGGACACTGTGGCTGCTGAAGACGGCCGAATGCGCTGGGTTGCAGGGGCGCTCGGGCCCACATCCAAGACCGCATCTTTGTCACCCGATGTAGAAAATCCCGGTTTTCGGAATGTGAGCTTCGAGAGCCTGGTCAAGGCTTATCGTGAGGCCGCTGAGGGGTTGCTCGAGGGGGGTGCAGACTTGTTGATGGTCGAAACCGTCTTCGATACCCTCAACGCCAAGGCCGCCTTGTATGCGATTTCGGAGCTGTTGGAGGGGTTGGACGAAGACATGCGACCCGGAGTGTTGATCTCCGGTACCATCACCGACGCCAGCGGTCGGACGTTGTCGGGTCAGACCACTGAGGCTTTTTGGACATCAGTTCGCCACGCTAATCCCCTGTGTGTGGGATTGAATTGCGCCCTCGGGGCGGACTTGCTGCGGCCGTATATCAACGCATTATCCGATGTTGCTGACGTCCCAGTGAGCGCCTATCCCAACGCAGGGCTTCCCAATGAGCTTGGGGAATACGATGAAGACCCCCAGTCCATGGCCACGGCGATGGCGGAGTGGGCGGCTGCGGGTCTGTTGAATATCGTCGGGGGTTGTTGTGGGACATCTCCCGCTCATATCGCCGCCATCGCTGAAGCCGTCAAAGACATCGCGCCCCGAGTGCCGCCGGCCCACTCTGGCAATCTCGAGCTCTCTGGCCTGGAGGCTGTATCCATTGGCGGTGAGGGGCAACTGTTCGTCAATATTGGCGAGCGCACCAACGTCACGGGCTCAGCGCGCTTTAGAAAGTTGATAGAGGCTGGTGATTACGACACCGCATTGAGGGTCGCACGGCAGCAGGTCGCGGGCGGGGCCCAACTCATTGATATCAATATGGACGCTGGCTTGCTCGACGGTGTTGAGGCCATGACCACCTTCTTAAAGCTGGTGGCGGCCGAGCCAGATATTAGCCGCGTTCCCATCGTCATCGACAGCTCTCGGTTTGAGATTATCGAGGCAGGGCTTCGCTGCATTCAGGGCAAAGGTGTCGTGAACTCGCTCTCTTTGAAAGAGGGCGAGGATTTATTTTTGGAACAAGCCCGCATCGTTCGACGCTATGGCGCCGCAGTGATTGTGATGGCTTTCGACGAAAAGGGGCAGGCCGAGACGGTTGAGCGAAAAGTTGAGATTTGCACCCGGGCGTATCGCTTGCTCACACAGACAGTCGGTTTTGAGCCCACAGATATCATTTTCGACCCGAATATTTTTGCGGTCGCCACTGGGATTGCCGAGCACGATGCTTATGGGCTGAACTATATCGAAGCTGTTCGCCAGATCAAGGCCACCCTGCCGGGTGCGCGCGTGAGCGGTGGGGTGAGCAACTTCAGCTTTGCTTTTCGGGGAAACAACGGGGTGCGTGAGGCCATGCACTCGGTGTTTTTGTATCACGCCATCGCTGCGGGCATGGACATGGGCATCGTCAATGCGGGGCAACTCGCCCTGATGGATGAGTTGGACCCCGACCTCCGGGAGCGGGTAGAGGATGTGGTGCTCAACCGCCGGTCGGATGCCAGCGATCGCCTGTTGGCCTTGGCCGCGGGTTTTAGTGGTAAATCCAAATCGCGTGTAGAGGACCTCGCCTGGCGGGATGCGCCTGTCGAGGAACGGATTCGTCATGCGATGGTCCACGGTATTGACCGGTTTATCGCCGCCGACACCGAAGAAGCACGCCAGGCCATGGACCGACCGATCGAGGTGATCGAGGGTCCGCTGATGGCTGGAATGAATGTGGTGGGGGATTTGTTTGGGGCGGGAAAAATGTTCTTGCCCCAGGTGGTCAAGAGTGCGCGGGTGATGAAGAAAGCGGTAGCGGTGTTGTTGCCTTTTTTAGAGGACGAGCAATCCGGCATTGTGGGTAAGGGCCGCATATTGATGGCGACGGTCAAAGGTGATGTGCACGATATCGGCAAAAATATCGTGGGCGTTGTCCTGCAGTGCAATGGCTACGATGTCATCGACTTGGGTGTGATGGTGCCAGCGGCGAAGATTTTGAAGGTCGCCCAAGATGAAAAGGTGGACATCATTGGTCTGTCTGGCTTGATCACGCCTTCATTGGAGCAGATGGTTCATGTGGCCACAGAGATGGAGCGGCTCGGGATCGATTTGCCCTTGCTCATTGGGGGTGCAACGACCTCCAAGCTGCACACTGCCATCAAAATCGCTCCAAAAACCACGGGAGCAGTGGTGCATGTGGTCGATGCATCCAGGGCGGTCGGCGTCGTCGGAAAGCTGGTTAGCGATGAGCATATGGCCGATTTTGTCCGCGGGGTCGCTGATGATTTGGAGGCGGTGCGGGTTCGCCATGCTGCACGGCCCAAAAGCAATCGGCGGGTATCGATCTCGGCCGCGAGAGCCAATGCCCCCCGACTCAAATATGAGCCCAAGCCGCCCCGACAGCCTGGGGTGCATGTGTTCGAGCAGTCGGTCTTAGAATTACGGCCATTTATTGACTGGAGCCCCTTCTTTGCGACATGGGAGATGCGCGGACGATATCCAGGCATCCTGTCCCACCCCACGATGGGTGCGGCTGCTACAGCGCTGTTTGAGCAAGCCAATCGGCAGCTGGACTGGGCTGAGCGCAAACACTTTTTAAGGCCAGCCGCTGTGGTTGGGTTTTTTCCGGCCAACCGGGTTTCCGACGATATTGAGATTTACACCGATGCGTCGCGCACTTGTGTACGTACAACCTTGCGTACACTTCGTCAGCAAGGTGCTAAATCGGCCAGCCAGCCCAATCTGGCCCTCGCAGATTTTATCGCGCCCAAAGGCACGCCAGATTGGATCGGTGCTTTTTGTGTGACGGCGTCAAAGGGTGTCGATGAGACCGCAGCCAAACTCCGTGCGGATGACGCCGATATGGAGGCGATCTTGATGCAGTCTTTAGGGGACCGCTTGGCCGAGGCGAGTGCCGAGCGCTTGCATTGGCTGGTTCGCACTCAGTTGTGGGGGACAAACCCGCACGAGCCTTTTGATGGCCAAAAGCTGATCGCGGTTGACTACCCGGGCATTCGGCCGGCACCGGGCTATCCAGCGTGTCCAGACCACCGGTCCAAGGCCCAGATTTTTGAGTTGCTCGATGCAGAGAAGGCCTTGGGGCTACGCTTGACCGAGAGCATGTCCATCAGTCCGGCTTCAAGCGTTTCCGGGTGGATTTTTGCCCACCCGGAGTCCAAGTATTTTGGGGTCGGCAAAATAGAACGGGATCAAATCGAGGCCATGTCTGCGCGTATGGGCGTTAGCCTGGCCCAAAACGAGCGTTGGTTGGCCCCGAATTTAGGCTACACGCCCAAATGATGTTTACGGATTCGCTTCCTCAAATCGCCTATACGCTGAGCGGGCCTGCTGGGGCACCCATGCTTGTTTTTGTGAATGGTCTGGGCGGTGCCCAGGCGGCGTTTACCCTCCAGGCCCGTCACTTCTCCAAATCTCGGCAGGTCCTGACCTTTGACCAAAGAGGGATAGGTGCCTCGGCTTTGGTCGACCACCCAGCCACCATGGCAGATTTCGCCTCGGACTTGGAGCGTTTGCTTGAGGAGTTAGAAATCGACTGTGCTGATTTTGTAGGCATGAGTTTTGGTGGGCGAGTGGTGCAACAGCTGGCCGTCGATTCGCCACAGCGGGTGCGTCGGCTGGTTTTATGTGGCACGAGTGCCGGCGGCGATTTGCATGATCCTGGCGATGTGGACACCCACAAGACCCTGCGGTTGGCGGCCGGTGGCGGTGAGAAGGTGTGGGCCGAACAAATCGCACCATTGCTTTTTGGACGACGATATGTCGCGGAATACCCTGAACGGATTCAATCTTTGGCCCGATGGCGGGCCCGTTACCCGGCGAGCCCAGCCGGATTGGCCCGTCAGTGGGGTGCCTATGATGGCTTTGACTTGAGCGACAAGCTCGACCAAATCGACTGTCCAGTCTTGGTGATTCACGGCGCCGATGACGCCTTGAGTCCGGTGGCGAATGCCCACGCGCTAGTGGAGCATTTACCGCAAGCAGAATTACATCTGCTAGAAGGCATCGGCCACAGTCCCAATATTGAGTGCACCGCCGACTTCAACACAGCGATCGAAGGCTTTCTCGCGAGTTCGTGAATCTATGGGGCCAATCGGTTAGCAAGGCCACGACTGCGCTCCGGGTGTGGGTGGGTCAAAACGGGAGACAAGATGCCCCGCAGAGACGACATTAAGACCATTATGGTTATCGGATCGGGCCCTATTGTTATCGGGCAAGCCTGTGAGTTTGATTATTCCGGGACTCAAGCGTGCAAAGCCTTGCGCAGCTTGGGCTATCGGGTGGTGTTGCTCAACAGCAATCCAGCGACAATCATGACCGATCCATCCACCGCGGATGCCACCTATATCGAGCCGATGACCGTTGACACGGCGCGCCAGATCATCGAGATCGAGCGACCCGATGCCTTGTTACCGACGGTCGGCGGGCAAACTGCGCTCAATTTAGCCATGGATCTGTCCAAAGCTGGTGTGCTCGAAGAGTTCGACGTCGAGCTAATTGGTGCCCGCCCAGAGGCCATTGAATTGGCTGAGGACCGGCAGTTATTCAAAGAGAAGATGATCGAGATTGGCTACAATGTGCCCCCATCTGGCGTGGCGACAACGGTGGCGGAGGCTGAGGCCTTGATCGATGTGGTCGGGCTGCCGGCCATCATTCGCCCATCCTTCACCTTGGGCGGAGAGGGCGGCGGGGTCGCCTACAATATCGATGAGTTTCGGGAGATTGTGACCCGTGGGCTGGATTTGTCGCCAACCCGGCAGCTGCTCATCGAGAAAAGCATTTTGGGCTGGAAGGAGTTTGAGCTCGAGTTGATGCGCGACCTGGCTGATAATGTCATCGTCATTTGCTCCATCGAAAACTTTGACCCCATGGGTGTGCACACCGGAGATTCGATCACCGTCGCCCCTGCTCAGACCTTGACGGACCGTGAATACCAAGCGCTTAGAGATGTGGCCATCGGTGTCATGCGCGCAGTGGGCGTAGAGACGGGTGGGTCGAATGTGCAGTTTGCGGTCAACCCTGAAAATGGGGACATCATCGTTATCGAGATGAACCCGCGGGTGAGCCGGTCCTCGGCATTGGCCTCAAAGGCCACGGGTTTTCCAATCGCGAAAATCGCCGCCCAACTCGCAGTCGGGCTCACTCTCGACGAGATTGACAACGACATCACCAAGAAAACGCCGGCCTGTTTTGAGCCCACCTTGGACTATGTGGTGGTCAAGTTTCCACGCTGGAACTTTGAGAAGTTTCCTGGGGCCAGTCGCACCCTGGGCACATCCATGAAATCCGTTGGTGAGTCAATGGGTATCGGTCGTACTTTTTCAGAGGCCTTGCTCAAGGCGATATCTTCGCTTGAGGGTGGGTACAAAGACGCGCGCCAGTGGACCGATTCAGAAATCACGGAGCGGCTGGCCATTCCGACCCCCGACCGGATGTCGGCCTTGTTTGAGTCTCTAAGGCGTGGCTGGGATCCCTCAGATGTACATCGACTGACCGGTATTGACCGATGGTTCATGTACGAGATGAACACGATCGTGCGCTATGAGGAGCAACTCCATGGGCGCTTTTTGGAGGATGTCTCTAAGGGTGAGCTGCGCCGAGCCAAGCGTTTGGGCATGCCCGATACCTTTCTGGCGCGGATTTTTGCGACCACCGAGGCTGCTGTGCGGGCGCGTCGGGAGGCCGACGGTATTCTTCCTGTGTTCAAGCGGGTCGACACCTGTGCTGCGGAGTTTGAGAGCGACACCCCTTATCTGTACTCCACCTATGAAGATGAGTGTGAGGCCGGGGGCTCTGAGAGCGAACGGGTGATTATTTTGGGCAATGGCCCAAATCGGATCGGCCAAGGTATCGAGTTTGATTATTGTTGCTGCCACGCCAGCTTTGCTGTGCAGGATGCTGGGTTCACCTCGGTGATGGTCAACAACAACCCTGAGACCGTGTCTACGGATTACGACACTTCGGACAAACTTTATTTTGAGCCAGTCACTTTAGAACATGTCTCCAATGTGGTGGCTCACGAAAAGCCCAAGGGTGTGATTTTGCAGTTTGGTGGCCAGACGCCGCTCAAACTCAGTCACGATATTGGTCCGATTTTGGGTACACCGGCTGACGCCATCGATCTGTGTGAAGACCGTGAACGTTTCAATACATTGATGGACGAGTTGGGTATCCGGCAGCCACATGGGGCGATGGCAAGTGACCGAGAGGAGGCCATGGCGGCCAAAGATGGCCTGGGTTTTCCCCTTTTGGTGCGGCCGTCCTATGTGCTCGGTGGCCGCGCGATGGCGATTTGCTATGACGACGATGATTTCAAGGCTGCTCTCGAAGAAGCGCTTGAAGTCTCAGATAATCACCCCGTCCTACTTGATCGCTTTTTGGATGGGGCGGTCGAGTACGATGTCGATGTGCTGTGCGATGGAGAAGCTGTTTATGTTGCTGGCATCATGGAGCATATCGAAGAGGCGGGGGTTCACTCTGGCGATTCCGCATGTGTCATACCGCCCGTTGTGCTCACCGACAAAAACCGCCGTGAGATGATCGATGTGGTCACCCGAAGTGCGCTTCGCCTCGGTGTTATCGGGCTGATGAATGTGCAGTTCGCGGTCATGGATGGCGATGTGTATGTCATCGAGATCAACCCCAGGGCTTCTCGGACTGTGCCCTATGTATCCAAGGCCCGGGGGATACCCTTGGCGCGATTGGCCACCTTTTTATGCTTGGGCCAAAAGTTGAAAGACCTGGGCCCGCTGCCACCCCTGGCGCCAGCCGGTACGTATTATATCAAAGCACCTGTTTTTCCTTGGGGCCGCTTTGATATGAATGATGTGTTGTTGGGGCCAGAGATGCACTCTACTGGCGAAGTGATGGGTGTTGGTCGCAGCTTCGGAGAGGCCTATGCCAAAGCACTCGAGGCTGCTGGGCAGGGTTTACCCAACGAAGGCGGGGTGTTTATCTCGCTGTGTGACCGGGATAAGCATTTGCTGCCTGAGCTTGCAGGGCCGCTTTACACCATGGGTTTCCAGCTTTTAGCGACCAGGGGCACCGCCAAGGCGCTCGAGGCTGCGGGCATTCCCTGTGAACTTGTGTTCAAGGTCAAAGAAGGTCGTCCAGACATCGTGGACCATGTCCGCAATGGCCGGATTCAGTTGATGATCAACAGCCCGAGCGGCAAAAAGTCTGTCTATGACGAGCAAGCGATGCGTTTGGCGGGATTGCGTTTTGGGGTGCCATGCATCACCACGGTTCGGGCCGCGATGGCCGCGATCTCGGCGATTCGGTCTCAGCGTGCAGGTGAGTTGAAGGTCATAAAGCTTCAACAGCTACACAAGCCGGTCTAGGGGTTTGGCGCGCACCCTGGTGGTCGGTGATGTGCACAGTTGTGCTACTGAGCTTGATGCGCTGTTGACCTTGGCCCAGCCCTCACGGGTGATTTTGGTGGGGGATGTGTTCAATAAAGGTCCCGATCCAGATGGGGTTTGGGCCTTGGTGCGTGAGTGGCGCGCGGAGTCAGTGCTCGGAAACCACGACCTGTTGGTCATGGACCTGGCTGATCAGGGCGACTTTAGGGCGCCCAAAGCAGCGATTCAGTGGCTTGGTAAGCTGCCTCTATTTATCAAAACCCAGGGCTGTATTGTCGTGCATGGAGGCCTCAACCCGGAATCCGGCCACACCACCCAGGCGACGGCTATAAAGGTCCGACGGTGGCCGGATGATAGCCAAGATACTCACCCATTTTGGTGGGAGCTGTACACCGGTGAGCACTTGGTGATTTACGGCCACGATGCCCGTCGAGGCCTGGTCGACCATCGACCGATGACGCTGGGCCTGGACACAGGCTGTGTGTATGGAGGGGCGCTGACAGGATATTTGATCGAAGAAGACAGGGTGCTCAGTGTGCCTGCCGAGCGAGCGTATCGCGCGATCTAGAGCTTTATCAGGACTTCGTTCGCGACCACCCGGTGGTAGTGGTGGTCTAAGTGTTCAGCCCGCTGGAGGAGCATCTTGAATTGAGTTTGGGCATTTTGGGTATCTCCTCTTTTGATGGCGCGGTGTCCGATCATGGCGTGGGCGGTGAGGGAGAGTTCCACCCATGGGCTCTCCCGGGCTTCCTGGAGCACCCTCGGCCATCGGGTGTCTTCGAGATGGTCGATCGCACCGGCAACCAGGTTGGCCAATACGGACAGTTCCTTAAACCCACGTTTGACGCTGACGGTTTTGGCTGTTTCGATAATGGTCCGGGCCTTGTCATCATCGCCAGTGGCCATTTGTAAGCGGGCAGCTTCGATGGTCAAAAACACAGCAGCGGGTGTGCGCGGTGGCTCCCAAACCGCAGCTTTGACCGCCTGAGGAAGTTGTCTTTGAACCCGGTGCCAACGGGCCTGAGAAAGCCGCCAGTCGGGTGAGTGGTCTTGGGTTTGGCTCGTGTGGACACTCAGAATCGCCCGAGCGGCTCCTTTGTCGTTCATGGCGGCGGCGACACGGAGTTTGAGTGCGGCCCCGAGGCCCTCGAGATGGGTCATGCCGAGGCTGTGAGCTGCGGTAATCATGGGGTCGAGCAGCACCCGGGCGGCGCGAAGTTGGCCTCGGCCCAAGGCGAGCAAAGCCACCAGGTGGAGGGCCTCGGTGTGTCGGGCGCGATGGCCGTGTTTGCCCAGTAAATCTCGGGCTTGGTGGGCAGACTGGGTGGCGCCAGTCCTGTCGCCGACCGCCAATAAGGCCCACGCTTGGCGCAATAAGAAGGTCCCCAAATAAGGTTCACCCAAGGCGTTTCCTCCCCTGGCGATGGCCTGGCGGCACCCTTCCAATGCGGTACCGGGTCGACCTTCGAGCAAGGCCATGTCGATGCCTATCAGCGCCCGGTTTGGGTGGGCGCCCAAGACCCCTGTGTTTTCCATCAGAGGGCGTGCTCCTGCACTCTTCCCTTGGTCGATGGAGATTCTTGCAGCTTTGAGTTTTCGCCAAGCGTTGATCGTTGGATCTTTGGCTGGTGGGGCATTGAGCAGGGTGTGGATCGCCGCTGAGTGTTGGCCTTGGCGGACCTCGAGCTCGGCCTCGAGCAGTTCGCACCAGTGGCGGTCCGCTTCGGTTTGTGCCCGTTCCCGTGCGTGGGCGACCAAGTCTGTTCGAACCCGGCTGAGGTCGGTTCTCAATGCGGTTTGGGCGCGTGCCCAGGCCAGTTCAAACCGCAAGGCCTTGTAGGTCGCATCTGTTTTGTCGCGTTTGAGGGGGTCGATGATGATGAGCCAATCTCTGGCCTCGGTAAACCGCCCTTTGAGTGCAGCATCGACGGCCGCGCGGATGGCGTGGGGCAGGGCGCGGTTGGGATCTCGCCCATGAAGCATATGGCGGGCGATATTCGATGAGCGATCAACTTCGATATGAGAGCGAACGAGCGCGTCGGCCAATGCATCTTCTGTTTGGTCGCGCTTGGCGATGAGGGCTTGGGCCCTTTGGCGAAGCCAGTTGTCCGCGAGAACGTATCCATTGTTTTGAAGCCTGAGCGCGCCCTGCTGTAGCCAAACGCTTGGGTCGATACCCAGCAGATGCAAGACAGAGGCTGGGAGGGGAAAGCTCGCCAAGCCCAATACTGCCAGCTGAGGTGGGAGTGTGGCCCGTGTCTCTTCTCGGGTTTCGGCCAAAATGGATAGGCCCGAATCTCGTGCCATCATGGGGGTGGCGGCAGCGATCGGGTCGATCTGTACATGATTGTTGAGGCAAGCAGCAAGCTCGGTGGCTTGTGGGGAGTTGAGCGGGCTGAGCCGGATACGTGTGGCGCGGTCGGTGAGTTCCAGGTGGTCTGCGAGCTTGTTGGCACGTTTTGAGGCCCAACGCGGCTCCATGACCGCCATCACCGCGAGTCGGTCTGGTGGCTCATGGAGCAGGAGCTGGATCACCCTTGCGCTGAGGCTGTCGACTTGGTCGAGGCGTTCAAAGACCACCATCAAGCCGGTGTCCTCAACAGCCCGATGGATGGTGCTGGCCGCAGCCTCGGCAACATCCCGCAGGGTGGGGGGCTGCTCAGCAGGGGGT
>OBJC01000158.1_pt1 | contig 11140 bp, 9 predicted proteins | sample 1481521 | NCBI WGS metagenome assembly OBJC01 (sample SAMEA2341961, study PRJEB22496) | metagenome | biome: marine; feature: hydrothermal vent; material: water | place: Pacific Ocean | collected 2011/2012 | reverse complement strand
GCTGACGCTGACGCTGACGCTGACGCTGACGCTGACGCTGACGCTGACGCTGACGGTACCGACTACATCGACGACCTGGATATCTTCGCGGACTGCGCCGGCTCAGTACCCGAGGGAACCACCGCCTTGGGCTCAATTTGGGATTGGACCGATGGCGGCGAATTCATAGCCTTCACCTCTGCCGCGTGGGCCTGGAACACCATCAAAAAAAAGGCCTCTCTGTTGGTCTCTCAAGCACCCAACACCTGTGAGGTGCTCGATGCCATCATGGACGGAAGCTACACGAACGCAGCCGTTCACATCACCCTGGATGACTGGAGCCTCGACGGCCTTCCTGAGCCAGGAACATGGGATATTTCAACCTCATGGGCTGAGTTCGGAGTTGGCGACGGTGAGCCAGATATTCGGGCATCCGCCTATATTCTTTCCGAAGGGACCGGCATATCGCTACCGTTAATCGGCGAAGCCGGCTCCATCACTGCCGAGCTCGTCGAACTTGGTGGGCGTTTTGAAGGCCAACTCAACTTGGATTCGCACGACCCCTCCGAATGGATTGAAGGGAGATTCAACGCTTGCTATTGCACCGCAATGCACGCCTTTTCGATGCCATCAGGCCCCGTCGGTGGCAGTGACATCGACGAAGGCCCTCCACCAGACGCCGATGGCGGCCCACCACCAAACCCCTAAACCTCCGAGCCTCAGGTATGCTCCCCCCCAGGAGACATCATGATCGTTCGCATGCTCTTTTCCCTCTGCCTGACCGCCTGCGCACCGGGCCTCAAAGCTTACCCCCCCGGCAACTGTGGCGACGGCTTTGAGCGCGCTGATGATGGCGACTGCCAAGCCACCCAGAACGAGAATCTCCCGGTAGAGGAGGACTGCGAAACTGCCGAGGACTGTCCCCTCGACAAGTGCCCTGATGGTGCGATTGCCTGCACCTGCAAAGCCAATGAAGGCGTATGCGTACCCGCCTGCGACACCGCAGACGACTGCCCACCCCTAGACGGGCTCGACTTTGAATGCGATGACAACAGCATCTGCAGCCCGATGGGCTGAAAAGCCCTAATCCTCAAAATCTTCGTAAGGGGCTTTTCGTCCTCGCCTCAAAAACAAGGCACCCAAGCCAAATATCAAGAGAGCTAACGGTCCCAGAACAAAGGGATGGGTCGGCCGATGGCGCACAAAATGTCCAACCCAACGGTCTGGACGAATCATGGGTTTTCCGCCGTCAGCACCGCTAAACTTCACCGTGGATACCATCTTAAGCATCAAGGCGTCAGCATCTTTGGCCGTCAGGCTGCCCCCCCGGAACCACATGACCATCAACGAGTCCTCAAAAGGTGCCACCACGAGACGAATCGGGTTTTCCCCATCTCGAGGCCGAAACAAGGCCCCCAAGCGGCCTCCAATCTCAACAGGCTCACCCGCAGGCAACCCAACACCGGCCTTTCCAAAAAAGAGGTCTCGCCAAGCTTCTTCAATATCCGAAAATGAGGCTTCATCGACGGGATGCCCCTCCCAGGATTTGGCACAGGCAAACAGCAGATCGGGCTCGCCAACCACTGGGGGAAGAATACCTACAAAGCAGTCCGTTTTATCCAAACTCGATTTCCAAATTTTGGAGCTAATACCGAGCACATCTTCAAGCTCAGGTTCAAGCGGAATCCGCCAGCCATCAGGCAGCATTGCCTCGAATCCCGCAGGGGTCGACACCGCACCCGTCTCGATGTCGAGGGGTCCAGCTTTGAGATCAAAGTCGACCAGACTTTGCTCGAGGGCCTTGCGGGCGCCCTGTGCATTTCTGGCAGAGGCTATCACCCGACTGTGAATCACCTTGCCTGCGCCAGCCACAGCCGCACCGATGTACACCCCCGCCGCGCCCTTCCCACCACTGGACTTGAAGCGAATCTCGGTCATCACCGTGTCTCTGCCCCCCAGGGTCTTTAGCTCTGTGGAAACAACCCGCACATCACCCCCGCCTTCATCGCCGAGCTTCCGCACATACTCCTCAGCAAACTGGCGCCCAGATGCCACGGTGATCGGGCTTTGGTATGGGCTCAACCACAGCTTGTACATGATCGCCCCGTTGGCGCCTTTGGCTTTGAGGTCCCAGTCCGACCATCGGGTCATCTCAAAACTCTTGGGCAGGTTGATTGTCCCCCCCACATCGTTCATTAAATAAGCCTTGGCCTGTACGCTTGGTACAAAAGTCCACATCATCAGCATGCAAATCACAGGGTTCATCACCACCTCCTATTTAAGCGTGGCTGAAGGATAGAGATCCTGTCGCATCACCGCAAGCGATACCATCCAATCATGACATTCGCTCGACAACATGGATGGGTGCTTCTGGGTGCTGTCCTCGCAGCCGCTTGGGTGCTGATTCACCTCCACGTGCCCCTTGTTGAAGACAGTCTGTTTTGGTGGGTCCCTAAGGCTATAAAGGCTGGACAATCTGGCTTCCCGCTATCTCCGGCGGGCCCGCTGCCAGCCGGAATCCCCGAGGTTGCCGCCGCCCTCCCCCAATGGGTCGGCGGGCTACCCGATTATGGCCATCCGCCCCTTTGGTATTGGTTTTTGGGCTTGGCCACCCTGACCGGTCCGACCATTATAAAAATTCACCTCGCAACCCTGCTTCCGGCCATGGCAGCTGGGGCAGGCTTTGTCGCGCTCGGGCGCCGCCTGGGCAGCGCGGCTGCAGGCTTTGCTGTCTTCGCCACCCCTCCTTTTTTGGCGCAACTGCTCCGACCTGAGTTGGATTTGGGCCTGCTCGCAATCATCCCTTGGGCCCTATTGGCCTTACTCAACCGTGCATGGTGGCGCTTTAGCCTGCTCAGCATCCTTGCTGTGTGGTGCAAAGAGCCGGGTGTCCTCTTGGTGGTTCCCGCAGTTGTCGTGGCCTTCGAGGAGCGGAAATGGCGCTTCGCCGCCCTCAGCCCCTTGGTTGCCCTGGGCCTGTGGGCTGCATTGCACGGATGGATGGCCACCCCTGAGCGACTGCCCATCAGTGGGCTTGGCTGGGCCAAAGACCTGCTCACCCTCAGCTTCATCGTCTTCGTGGCCCAAGGACGATTCCTGCTCTTTGCGGGCATCCCTCAGTTTAGAAAGCACAAGGCCTTGAGCAGCTTTGTGTTGACCTGGGTACTCTTCTTCTCAGTGGTCGGTTTCTTTGCCAATCAGGGCACTCGTGACCTGTACACCCATGTGCGCTACCTTATCCCTGCCATGGCGGTCGCAGTGGTTATCTTGGCTCAAGCCACACCCATGCTCGCCGCGGTGGGCCTATTTTGGCTACACACCGCCTCGCCTTTTGGACCAGAAGCCTCGATGTTTGGAACCGACCAAGCCATCGCAGAGACCCACGCAGCACCGTGGCTTTCGGAACAACTCGAACAAGGACACACGGTTTGGGTTGGCACCCATCAGGCAGCCAGACTCCTGAGCCCTTATGCCGGCGTGGTCGAAAGCCCCCTCGAGGACATCCAAGTCTACAGTTTCGACACCGAAGCGTCGGCCTTAAAACCGGGAGATATCGTGCTCGAGACCACATACGGAGAACCATCTGGGCGCCTATTGACCGGCACACCCAAGACCGCACTCAAAACCTGGACCGTCCACGATGCGGCCGTTCATGCATGGAGAATCGACCCATGAACGCCCCGCAAACACCAGTTTACCACCAAGACAAGTACATCATCGTGCTCAACAAGCCCGCAGGCATGCCCACCCAAGGCACCACTGACCCGCGCCAATCCCATCTTTACGGCGAACTTTGCGAACGCTTTTCATATGTTGGATTGCACCACCGGCTGGACACGCCAGCATCTGGGTTGGTCCTTTTTACCCTTGACCGAAGCGTCAACAAGGCGATCAGCAAGGCCTTTAAACAACACTGGATCGAAAGAAAATACCTGGCCATCGTGGCTGGAAACCCCGGAGAGTCCGGCACATGGTCCGTGAAAATCGACGGAAAGGCAGCTACCACCCATTTTGAACGCCTCGCACAGGCCGATGGAATGAGCCTGATCGAGGCCAGCCTCGAGACCGGTCGCACCCACCAAATTCGTATCCATGCGGCCACCGCCAGCCATCCCATCATCGGTGACAGACGCCACGGTGGTGCTGCATCAAAGCTGTGGCCCCGGCTCGCCCTTCACGCGGTGTCTTTGGCCTTCCGCCACCCCAAAGACAGGGCACCGCTCAAGGTGTGGGCGCCGCCGCCGTTGGACTTGATGCCGCTTGTGGAGCCGCTGTTGTCGGAGATGGGCTCAAGTCTGGACCATCGATATAGCCCAGGGACTGAAGCTGGTTGAACATCTCCCGATCGGAGATCGTTACCCCCCCAACGCCCTCTATCGGCAACATGCTTCCACGCTTGGCCTTTATGGCCTCGGACAAACGCTTTCCGGTGGCATTCCGCTCAGCGGGGCTCACACGCCGGCGCTCCGTGCCATCGGCGTCCACAGCCCACAAAGACCCAGAATTACTTTCAAAAGAGAACTCCAAACGCGCATGGGCGTCGACGATACTCACCTTGGGCGGCCCGTATAAAATATTTTCGGAGAGCGCGGTATTGTCGTGCGCTTGTGCAGTCCCGTCGGCGATCGACCACAAGTCGGTGCCGGGCAGTTCAGCGTGCCCAAGACCGGCGACGGCCAATAAGCCCGCCACCAAATCTACATGCTCGACCACCGCGTCCACTCGCCCAAGGTTGGGAACAGCACCGGCCAAAATCAATGGCACCCGGGTGAGCTCACCCATCAAGGTGTGACCATGCTCGAAACCCCCATGATCCCAAAATTCCTCACCATGATCAGAGGTGATGACCAACACGGTGTTCTTCCAACGGCCACGGGCCTTGAGCTGACCAACCAAGTGAGCGACCGCATCGTCGACAACCAATATCTCTTCATCATAACGTTGACGCACATACTCCTGAACCGCGACCGAGGGCGGAGTCTTACGATGGGATTTGCCCACCAACGCCTCGAGCTCAATATCCGACGCCGCAGGATTGCCATCCGAAAACGTTCCCAAATATGGCTTTGAAGCTTTATAATTTAGATGCGGCTCCATAAAGTGTAGAAACAAAAATCCCGGTCCAGCGCTGTTATCGAGCCAATCGAGACCGGTCTGAATGGTCTCCATGGCTGTGCGATGTTCAGTGTTGGTCGCTCCATTGTAGCTGTACAGATCAAAGCCCTGATTCAAGGAAAAAGCCGGTGCCATGAACGTGTTGTTCACCACCGCACCCGTCCCATAGCCCTCGCCTTTCAGGGCCTCAGCCAAGGTCACAACCCCCGAATCGAGTTTTCCGAACTCTGAGCCCCTAAACGCCAAGCGCCCCACCAGATGCTGGTGTGGATACAGACCACTGAGCAAACTCGCCATCGAAGGCAAGGTCCACCCAGAGCTCGAATAGGCCCGTGGAAACCAGGTCCCCTTCCGTGCGAGTTCGTCCATAAACGGACTGGTGGGCCGCACGTGACCGTAGACGCCGAGATGATCAGCGCGGGTGGTATCAATCACCACCACCACGATGTCCGGCTTGGCGGGCAGGGTGTGGGGTTGGCTTGTACAAGCGAACAATATGAACCAGAACATGCCGGACCCTTAACAGCAATCTCCGCGCTACACTGCCCGAACCAAGGAGAGACATGGGCGGTATCGCGGGCATCGTGCACTATCGGGGCGAACCACCCCACCCAGAACATTTAAAACTGCTTTCCAATGGCGTGGCCCACCGAGGTCCCGACGACAAGGCCTCATTTTACGAGGGCCCAATCGGTCTGGTACAGCGGATTTTCGCCACCGAACGGGACAAGGAAAAACCCCCTTTTGACGATGGAAGATTTGTGGTTTTGCTCGACGGTGCGGCCAACGCGAAGCAGTTGATGACCGGACTGGCCCATCAGGGAGGCCAAGCCCTCTCCGACATCTCTGGTGCTTTCGCCATCGCCGTATGGGACCGGCAAAATCAGGAACTCCTCTTGGCCCGAGATCCCGCAGGCACCCGGCCGCTTTACTTCGTCCACCAAGGCACAAAATTGGCCTTCTCCAGCGCCATCCCACCGCTGTTGAAACTGCCATGGGTGAGCAGAGAAATCGCTGTGGACAACTTGGCCGAATACCTGAGCTTTCGGTACACCCACGCACCCCGCACCTTGCTCAGAGATGTCAGCGCCGTACCGCCAGGACATTTGGCTCGGGTGTCGGCCTCCGGCGTACGGGTAGAGAGATGGTGGCATCCACAATGGTGGACACCGGGCCAACGCACTTCCGATTTTAGCATGATCGTCGACGCCATCGACACCGCCCTCGGCAGAGCTGTGCAACGCCGCTTGCGCACAGAGCAACCCACCGGCGTCCTGTTGTCGGGGGGCCTCGACTCCGCTGCGATTCTCCACCATGCCACGGCCATCCGCGGTGAAGCACCGCCCACCTACACGGTGACCATCTCCGGCGATCCCGCCGACGAAAGCGCATTCGCGGCTCGGGTGGCGGGTACCTATGGCGCCAAACACAACCTCATTCGCGTCTCGAACGAAGACCTGATGGCCGCGATCGACACCGCCTCAGCCAATATGGGCCAACCCCTCCCGAGCCCAGCTGCTTTGGTTCAACACTGCCTCTTCCACCAAATCAACACAGAAGTGCGCTGTTTGCTGTCGGGCGCTGGCGGGGACGAATCACTGGGCGGCCGCACCATGCCCCAAATCGCGCAACGGCTTCGCAGGGCTCGGACCGTGAGCAGGCTTCCGGGCCCCGCACGCCTGGTCGGTCGAGCCATGGCCAAAAAGGCGGGGTGGAGCGACCTCTCTAGTGCGGCCGCACACTTTGGATCTGAGCGAAAAATCGGTGGATCGCGGGTGTTCAGCGCATCTGAGCGGGTCGCGATTTTACTGGACCCGGCGATGGCCCGGCCAGGTATTCGCTCGGCGGTGTTGGAGCCTTTCTATCAAGAGGTCACCTCAGACCCCATCAACGAAATTTTGGCGGTCTGGCAACGTGGCTGGCTAAGCGAAGATGTCTTGGCCCGGGCCGACCGCATGGCCGCACCGGCTGGAATCCACACCCGCTTCCCCATGCTGGATACTGAATTTTTGACCCTAGCCGCAAGCATCCCAGGCGCTGAAAAATGTCGACGCCAGGGCCTCGGCTATATGTCCAAAGCCCCCCTGCGCGTGGCGATGCAAGGACGACTTCCTGAGCGGCTACTCAACAGACCCAAACGGGCCGAACCCAGCCTGATGGCCAACTGGACCCGCGGCCCGGGTGCGACATTCTTACGAGAGCGCATCGAGGGTACCGCTGAGCGGTGTGGGGACCTCTTTGTACCCGAACTCATCCGGGAAAAGCTCAACACCCACCTCGCCGGCAAGGCGGACCATTCGGTTCAACTGTGGACCCTGCTGATGTTCGACGCTTGGAGAAAAAACCTCGACTAAGCTCAAATCTCAACCGGCTTTTCAGGGGGCGCTGGCTCGAGGTCATCTTCGTCTTCTTGTAAAAAGGCAAAGTGCCAAATAAACAAGCCCAGACCGATACATATCGCGGCATCTGCAACGTTAAAGCTCGGCCATTCGGCAGTCCCAAACCACGCTATCAATGTGGGTTTAATCTTGGGGTTTTCGGTGTAGACCCTTAAAAAGTCGGTGACGCTCTGCTTGTCGATGCGATCGATGGCATTGCCAATCGCCCCGCTGAGCACCAAGCCCAAGGCCGCGCCCTGAAACTTGTCGTGGGCCGGAATCTCCCGGTACATATTCCACAACACGCCCAAAGCCACGACGGTAAACACAGCAAAAACACCCATACGATACTCAAAATCATTGAGCATACCCATGGCGGCACCGCGGTTTTGAGCGTGGACGATAGAGAAAAAGCCGTCGATGACCTGTATCTCCTCGGTGCGGTAGCGAATATTGTTCACCACCCAGATTTTGGTGACCTGATCCACAACAATCCAGACCACCGCCATGGCGGTCATCCACTTAAATTTTGCGCTCTGGTACCAGTTTTTTGCTTCTTCGGTCACCTTGGCCTCCGGGCGCCCCACCTAACCAAACCCACAGCAGGAGCAATACAGGCCAGCTTCAGCGGAGCGGGATAAGTGCCCACAATCGCCTTGGAGGCACCATGCGTTGGATTGAACTCGCGTTGATCATCTCGGCTGGACTTGCCGGTGCCGCCAGCTTTAGCTGGATTTTATGGACCCGTCGCGTCGGTCATATTTGGCCCAAACGCACAGAGATCAAGGTGGTCAACAAAATGGGGCTGTTCACCGGCGTAGCCGAGGTGGCCTTACAAACCCGCGTCATCGCCAACCGACCCATCGCTGGCATGATCCACTTGGTGATCTTTTACGGCTTCTGTGCTTTTGGGGTCAAGAGCGCCACCCATGTGATCGCCGGGGTGATGGCCCACGCCGAGCCCATTTCTATGGGTCCGGTCGACTATTTCTTGGATGTTATCGCCGTGCTGGTCTTTGTGGCCTGCTTGATGATGGCCTACCGTCGCTATTTCATCATGAAGGAGCAGCTCACACATCCCGTAGAGTCGGGTATCGTACTCAGCTTGATCGCTGGATTGATGTTCACCTACATGCTCGAACGCCCCACCTTTGGGGTCAACCTCGGCCTCGTGGGCGTTGGGGCCAAAATCAACTGGTGGATCCACTATTTGATCTTGTGTACCTTCCCCTCCTTGATCGCCTGGGGGAAACACCTTCACCTGTTGGTCGCACCCCTCAACGTCGTGCTCAAACACATGACAGAGCTGCCCTCCGATCGGCCCATCAGCGGCGGTGACTTCACCATGCCTGAGGACGAGGACCTCTTTGAAGCCGAGTACGCGCGGGTCGGCATGCCCAATGGCGTGGCTGACTTCAGCTTCCATTCGCTCTTCGACACCGCCGCATGCATTGAGTGCGGCCGGTGCAATGACGCCTGCCCCTCTGCCGAGGCTGGCCTCAAACCGCGGGAGCACTTTGTGCTGTCCTTGCGCGACCCCACCGTGGATGCCGACGGCCTCGAAAAGCTGATTAGCCCCGACATTTTGGCCACGTGCACCCAATGCCGGGCCTGCGATGTGGTCTGCCCCGTGGGCAATCGCCCCTCCAAAGCCGGCCTAGAAATCCGTGGTCGAATGAGCTTTGAAGGCATGTACCCAGTGCCCGGAATTTCCGATGGTGCAGCCCCAGCCATCGCCACAGGAAACCTCTTTGGGGAAGGGCCAGAAACCCGCGCAGCATTACTCGAAGAGCAAAATCTTCCTATCTACAACCATGAAGAACACGATGTGCTCTTTGTGCTGGGTTGCCAAGGCGCAAACTCCCCCGACCTTCAGCCCATCATCACGGCCACAGCCCGATTGCTCGAGGCCGCCGGGGTTAAATACGGCGTTCCAGAGACGGAGTCGTGCTGGGGCGAGGCCCTCGTACACGGTGGTGGTTTGATGGAGGATTGGCCCTTTTGGAAGCTTGAGCGAGTCGAAGAGTTGGACACAGCACTCGGCGGTGACCGCAGCCGTACAATCCTGACGATTTGCCCACACTGTAAAGATTCCATCGGCACCCAATATGCCGACGCAGGGCACGTTTTCCCGACAGTCCGATCTCATGTTGATTTCTTGGCCGAATTGGTCCGATCAGGGACACTCAAAATTGAGAAAAAGGCCGAAGACATGGCCGTGCATCACCCATGCAAGGCGATTCATAACGATGAAACCGGCTTATTGGACGAACTGCTCGATGTTGCGGGCGTAACCGCTTTTAATGCAGGTAAAAGCCCGAATATTCCAAGCTGCTGCGGCGGTGGCGGCGGCGGGTTTTTGTGGGACTCTCCCGCGAAAGTCAATCGAAAGCGCTCCGATGAGTTGGCTGCTACAGGCCAAACGAAAACCGTCACATCATGTCCTGGATGTCGTCGTATGTTGGATGTGGCAAAGGGCGAAGATGCTGAGATCACCGACATCGCGAATGTGCTGTATGACCGGGTTATCGCCGCTCGTACGGCCAAAGCCTCAACCGATGAAATGCCACAAGAGGCATAAAACTGGAGTCTTTTGCTTGACTTAGACCCCAATCTTGCCGTATTCCTGAGGATGATGCGACCATACCTTGCCATATTCTTCCTCACCGCCTGCGGTACAACCGTGGTGAACGAAGGCTCCGTCCAAGTACAAACCGGACCCTTGCTCGACACCGTCGCAGCAGTTCAACTCGAGCCATTGGTCGACTTGGTCGCACAGCCATTGCCTTACCTCATGCCCACGGCTGATTGCCCTCGGCATACCATCTTGGAAAGTGCTGAGGACACCACACATGAACGCTGGGAGGGTGGCTGTACGCGCGAAGACGGCGCAATGGTCGAGGGTGACATGGAGCGATTCGATGGCCCTCACGGGGCGTGGCTCGCCGGACATGATTTTCGGATTGAGGACAATGGCAAACTCCGTTTTGGCCTAGATGGTGCGATTGAGTTGAGTACGGGCAGTGCGCTTTGGCTCGTCGATGCCGCAGTGGCCTTGTGTGGCACTCGAAACTGGCCTTGTGACAATGGCGTTTTGGGCTTGGACTTGAGCTACACCGTCTACCCGGCCGACACATTTCCTGAAGATTATGACACCACGGTCAGCGGAATTGTCGCGACCGAGACCGCCACCGCCACCCTGGATGGCGCTTGGGGCGTCGACATCAGCCAGTGTGGCATCGAGCCCATCTGGGGGAGCCTTTCGGTCTATCGCGGCATGCATCACGCCATACTTCTCGATGGTGCAAGCGATTGCGATGGCTGTGCAAGTCTAAAAGTTCAAGGCACAACAGCACCCAAGCTTTGCGGCCTGACACCCTAAGCTCGTGCTACAGTTCTTCCATGAAAATACAGATGCTCTCCATCATCGCCCTTGCTTGCGGTAAGCCATCCCACGGGCCCACCATGGGGGGAAGCGGCAGCGGAATAGATGCGGATGAGCACATCCCGACCAGTACCGACACAGACGCCGATGCCGACGGCGGCGCCGATGCCGACGACACCGCCACCCCGAATGGCGGCGATGCCGATGCCGATGTCGATGCCGATGCCGATGCCGATGCCGATGCCGATGCCGATGCCGATGCTGACACCGCAGCGCCCGGGAT
>OBJC01000157.1_pt1 | contig 11167 bp, 10 predicted proteins | sample 1481521 | NCBI WGS metagenome assembly OBJC01 (sample SAMEA2341961, study PRJEB22496) | metagenome | biome: marine; feature: hydrothermal vent; material: water | place: Pacific Ocean | collected 2011/2012 | reverse complement strand
GAAGGGGTCCAACTCAGGTTCGGGCTCAGGGGCCATCGTTGCTGGAGGCGGGAGGGTGATTTGGGCCTCCCCGGCCTGTTCGTCATCCGGTTGGATGCCCAAAACCGCCGTCGGTGGCCCGATGTCGGTGTGTTCATCTTCAGGTGGAAGAACAGCAAAGAGATTCGCTACGCTGCTCTCCTCTGGGGTCGGCTGGGGGTCGACTTTAAGGGCGTTGAGGCGCACACGACTGGACACGATGGTGTTGAGAAGTCGCTCAGCCTCATGGCGGTTCGTTGACATCGGGGCCTACTTGGGCTCGCCGCTGGCCAAGCCCGACATTTGTTGGGTTAGTCCGCTGATCGAGCTCATCAATTCGTCCTTCAGTTGCTGCATTCGGGTGACGTTTTCTTGCAGGGTCTTCGCCTTCGTTCGAAGGGAGGTGTTCTCAGTGCGGAGGGTGTTGGCCTCGGTTTCTATTTCGAGGACTTTAGCCCGAGCCTTTTCGACATCTTGTCGGAGTGCTTGGGATGTTTCGGTGAGATGTTCTGAGCGGGAGGTCAATTCCTCTTGCTGGTTCAAGAGTGCGTCGTGGTCTTTCTTGATCTCGGCGTTCCGCGCACGGGCCGTGAGCAGTTGGGCCTCGAGTGCCTCGGCCTGCACCGTCATATCACTCTCATTTTCGTTGAGGTGCTCGAGCTCTACCTCGGCCTTGATTAGCCGGCGCGTCATACGTTCAGCGTTTTGTAGCACAGCCTCCAAGGCCGCGATGCGTGCATCGACGATCTGACCGAGCTCAGATTGGATACGTTCGAGTTGTGTGGCAACATTGTCCGACATTTTGATCCCATAACGGCGACTTGAATAAGGTGTGCAAAGCTTTGGGTATTCCCGTAACTCGGCCTGTTGATACCGTATCAGTGCGCGGATCGGAGTGTCAACGACACGAAAAACCAGCCCTTGGATATGGGCTACACCGTCGGGCACAGTGTATAAGCAAATTCACGACCTAATTGAAAGCGTGTAGAGGGAGCCGAAGTATGGACCGTCAACCTGTGTTGGTTGCCACGTGTGGACCGCTCGAAGGCGCGCGCTTTATCGTGGGCTCAGAGGGCTTGACGCTCGGGCGCGATCCCGAATGCGATGTGGTGCTCGATGACGGCAACGTGTCACGTTTTCATGCACGCCTCGTATTTCATAATGCCGCGATTTGGGTGCAGGATGTGGGCAGCCGGAATGGGGTCTTCCTCAATGATAAACGCCTCGTCCGGCACAAGCAATTTGGCCCCGGTGACACGCTGATGATCGGTGGGCATGGTTTTACCCTTGAACTCGAAATGAGAGAGCCTGAACCCTCTTTGACCGGGAGCATCACCATCATAAAGCCAGCCCAAGACAGGCGGTTGATCGTCCTTGTGATCGCTGGCTTGGCCTTTTTGGCCGGTATTTGGTGGATGTTGAAGGGTAGCGCTTGAAGGCTCACGGTATCGAGATTGTTGTGACAAGCCCGGGTCAACCGATCCGGCGCTTAAGCTTTGATGTTGGGGTTGTGCTGCACCTCGGTCGGGCGATGGACAACGATGTGGTGCTTTGCGATATCGGCGTGTCACGGAGGCACGCTCGGTTGTTGGTGGAGGCCGACGGGGTTTTTCTCGAAGATATGGGCAGTGGAAATGGAACATATTTTCGGGGCGAACGCATCCGTCGGTTGACAGTAAACAATGGTGACGAGGTGTTGGTTGAGCCTTTCACTTTGCGTTTTGTCCTGGTCCCGAGCCAGCCAAGCTCTGGTGACGGGTTGACCGGGTCGCTCGAGGATGTGGACGACGAGGACACGGTCGAGGTGATGGTGCAGCCTCAGAGTAGTGAGGCAAAAACCGCTGCCCAGATCGCCCAAGACTCCCAACCCCGCGCTCGGCTGGTCACCTTGGTCGGTCATCGGCTAGCCCCCGGCTACCCCGTGCGGCCCGATGGCCTGAGTATTGGGCGTTCGGACAGTCAAGATATCATCCTGTTCGACCCGTCTGCGAGCAGAAGCCACGCCCGGTTGAGCCATGTGGGGCCGGATATTTGGCTGCAGGATGATGGCAGTGGAAATGGCACTTTCGTCAATGGTTCCAGGGTTCGAGAGCAGTGTTTGCGTCATGGAGACCGCATTCGAGTCGGCAGCACTGAGTTTCGCTTTGAGTTTTTGGACGGATTCGGGCGAGAGCCGCCCACCCTGCCTCAGGCGAAGGTGCGAGTGAAGCGCCTCGCTTATCGTGCGCCTGACACAGCCCCCGTGCCCACAGGCCGTCAATCCAGGCCCCGTGGGCCTCGGATGGTGGCGATGGCCGCAGTGGGTGGGTTCGCGATCGTGCTGATGCTCATCACTGGGGGGCTGTTGGCCCTCTATGTTTTAGACCCAATCCTTGAGGTGCCAGCGGGCGGGGTCAAGGTGAGTGAGCCCAGCTTGACGGCTCCAGCTAGGCAGCACCTTGTCCGGGGACGCGCGCTGTTTGAGCAGGCCAGATACCTCGATGCGGCCTCGCAGTATTATGCGGTGTTGAGTTTGGCTCCAGGTCACCCAGAGGCCACACGGATGGGGGCTCTATCTACCGAGTATCTGACCCTCGGCTATCTTAAAAAAGGGCTGGTTCTGCGGAGCCTATCCGAATCTGAAAAGCTGAAATTCAGGCGAAAATCGCTTCGTTTGGCAAAGCGTGCGCTCGCTGGGTCGGGCAAAAGGGCCGAGGCAGAAGCCGCCTTGATGGACACTTTGGTGATTTGGCCCAAAGACCCTGCGGTGATGGCGCTGCTGGCCTCTTTGCGCTCATGAGCTTTGGGCTTGTGGCTGGATGGCTTGCACTCGGCCTCATGTCGGCCTGCGTCACAGGGTCGCGCTCCAAAACAACGACCGCCTTGTCTTTTGTCCCCAGCACCTGTGACGAACACGAGGCTGTGGGTGTGCTAAACGCGGCCATCGATTCGCCGGAGCCGGGGCTTCGGGCCTTGGGTTTTGTGGCCTGGATTAAAAGCGGCACGCCGAGAGGGCTCAAGCTTATCCCGCGTGGGGTGATGGACCCCAGCCCTTATGTCCAGCGGGCGCTCGCTCGGGATGTGCCTGTGGCAGTCGGTACGGCTTTTTTGGATCGGTCAGCACCCGACCCACTGGCCGTCGCGTGGCTGGGTTTGGCTGGTGAGCGTGTGCAGGCTTTATCTGAGGAGGCCCCATCTGCGTGGTTAGCCTCGGCGATAACAGGCGATGTCCCGGCGCTCGGGTTGTTGCTTAAAGCTATTTCTGAAGGCGATGTGCCACCCGATCAAGCCTTTTTCGATGTGTTGACCCAGGTAAAGCTCGAAGGACTCGGTGCTGCGTTGATCGATGGGCTTGCCCTCGCAGAGCCGGACTTGGCTTTGAGCATGGCTGTTGCCGCGATGGCTCAAGCTCACCCGGATGCTGTGGAGATGGTCGCTGAAAGTTTGGCAAGGGCTGATGATCCATCGGCGCCATTTTGGGTGGTCGAATTTGTGGTCACCGCCGGGGTGGTCGGCGCGGATGACTGGCTCGAGATGCTTGTCTCCAATGCACCTGAGGCCTTGGCGCTTCATGCCAAGCTCGGACTTGTGGCGCTCGGCAAGGCTCCCACCGATATCGTCATCGCTGCGATGGCGTCATCTGATCGGGACACCCGTGCTTGGGCCGCGACCGTGTTGGCGCAGGCCCCGGTTGTACTGCCGTTGCCCCGCGATCACCTGTTGGCCTTGCAGGGGAGTGCTCGGTCTGAAGCACCCAGGGTAAAGCGGGCGGCGGTCCAAGCGCTTCTTCGTTTGGCCACCGTAAGCGATTTGCCAATTTCACAGGACAAACCGGGGCTTAAACCAGACCCCGTCTCCATCGCCATCGCAGCAAAATGCCTCGCGGTATCACCGGGCGGGGCTACAGATTGAGGGAATGTGGCCCCAAGAAAGCAGGCATGGGGTCGTCCAAGATTCACGCCTTAGCCCTTTGGAGCCTTTTGACAGGATGTCCCAGGGCTTTGTAGCCTTGCAGTCGATGTGTTGAAAGGGGGAGTGATGCAAGGACTGTTTGAGTTTCACGGGCGCTTGCAGCGTTCGGACAAGCGGCCGGCCAATCCCGGGACTTATGCGCTTCAGTTTCAACTTCATGGTCAGCCCAGAGTCAGCCAAAGAGACAAGCTTTATTGGGAAGAGGTGCTCGACAAAGTTGAGGTCGCGCCGGGCGGTTTTTTCCGGGTCGTGCTGGGCAAGCAGACAGCCGTCGAACCTGGGGTGTTTTCCCGCGGGGTGCGCTGGATGAGTGTGCGGGTGTTGCGGGCGGGTACACTCGACGAAGAGAGTGGATGCCGCGTGCCGGTCGTCGGGCAGTCGATGCGGTTGTATTCGGCAATCAGTAAGCTTGAAGCACGATTGTTGGGTGCCGATGAGCGTTTGAATAGCTTTGTGACGTCGGCACCAAAGGTTGAGCAGTTTCAGACCCGAGTCAACCGCATCTCAGAGGCAGTCGAGGGGTTGCGGTCGCGGCTTGGGTTTTTAGAGGGTGGTACCGAGCAAAAATCGATTATTCGCCGTGTCGAGGCCTTGACCAACCGCTTGGATGATGTCGACAGAGAGGACGGTCGCATCGACAAGCTCGAGCTTGAACTCGATGACCTCGTCGGACCAGACGGTGATGTGGTCGACTTGAATGAGCGCATGGATCGCGTCGAAGGTCACGCGCCAGAACTGATCGCCGCTTTGCGGGTACGAGAGCGCGACGCGCCTCAACAGGCACGCCTGCATGATTTGCGTGGCCAGATTGACGCTATCGGTGTGCAGCTGGCTGAAATGAAAGATGCCATCGTCGTGTTGACCGATGCGGGGTCAAAGAAAAAAGCTGGGGCCGATGCGAATACAGGGGCTTTGGCTGCGGTCAAGCGCACCGGAGATGCGATGACCGGGGGCTTGGTGATCAAGCGGGGAGGCCTGGAGGTGCTCAGCGGCGGTGTAGTTTGTCGCGGTGCCACAGTGACCACCTTGGAGGCGTCCAACCTTGTGCGCTCCCCAAAAATGCTCACAGATTCCTTTGAGTTGCGGGGGGACTTTACCGTTGATTCGGCGTCGCGCAGCCTCCAAGTGCGGGTGATTGAAGGCCGAAAAGCCTCGGCCCGCCGGGATGGTGCTTTGCATTTGAACAGTCGAGGTGGGGCAGAGGTCGTGGTGGGCAATGCCGCTGCCGCCAAAGGCCTTGCGGTCTTTGGAACGGTACGGTCGGATACCCTTGTCGCTCGGTCCGTTGGTGGTGTGGCGCAGTTGTTTCATGCCACGGGCAACCTTTCAGCGGGGGATGTGGTTCGCGTGAACGACACGGGCGACCGGGTTGCTCGGATACGGAAAAAAGGTGATCCGCGGGTGATGGGTGTCATCACCGACAATCCTGGCGTGCTGCTCGGTGGAGAGCCTCGGACCGGTTTTGTTGTCGTGTCGGTCACAGGCGTGGTCGATTGCCGGGTTGAGGCGACGGACCGCCCGATTCAGGCTGGGGATTTGTTGGTGGGCAGCGGCCTTGCCGGGCATGCGTGTGCGGTGGAATCTCCTGAGCGCAACGCCGTGCTCGGAAAAGCATTGGCGCCGCTAGCGAAAGGCAAAGGCGTGATCGCCGTATTGTTAGGTGGTGGGTAAATGAGCGCAGCACAGCCGGACTGGGCAGAGGGGCTCCGGCGGCGGTATTTGGCCGGTGAGGCCAGCATGTTTTTATTGCATGGAAACACCCGAGACCTATGTCGGCTGAGCGGCGATGAAGGCCAAGCGCGCTATCTGGGTTTGGTTCCATTTTTAGAAGCGATGTTCTCGCGGTCGAAAGACATCGTATTGACCTACAATATCTCTCAGGGGATCGGCTTTTCGGCGCCTGATATGGCGCGACGGTGTTTGGCGGTGGTCAATGCACGGCGGGCGATTGAGGGCCAGCCTGCACTCCATGGTTTTCCACGATCGCCTGTGGAGGTTTTGCCGCTTATCGCGGCCCTGGTGACCGATAGTCAGCAACGCATCGCTGTGGTGGTCGACTTTTTTGAGACCATCGTGCCGATGAGTGATTTGTCTTATATGTCCGAGGCGGACAAGGCGAACTTGGTTGCTATGCAACGTTTGTCGAGTGATCCAGGCTTGCTCGCCTCGGATAATCTCGTGGTCTTAATTTCAGAACATCTGGCCGATGTTCACCGGCGGGTGGTGAGCAGCGCGCAGCTTTCGACCTTGCGCATTCCACTGCCCTGTTTGGCCGAGCGCACAAGGTTTATTGGGGCGGAGGACGCCTGTGAAATAGAGACGGAGATGGGTGAAGATATGTTGGCCCAGATCACCGCTGGTCTGTCGCTAATCCAGGTTCGAGGGCTATTTCGACAAGCGCGTCAGTCCGGTGATCCCATTTTGTTTTCGACCGTCTCTCGGCGTAAAAAGGAGATCATCGAGCGAGAGTGCCATGGCTTGGTGGAGTTTGTAGATCCCGCTCACGACTTTAGCCACGTGGGGGGTCTCGAGGGGCTCAAGGTCGACCTGATGCGGGTCGCGACGGCCATTAGAGAGGGCAATGTCAACCGGGTGCCCATGGGCATTATGTTTGTGGGCCCGATGGGTACGGGCAAGACCTACGTCGCCGAGGCTTTCGCGGCTGAGAGTGGTTTGACCTGCTTGAAATTTAAGAATTTTCGCGAGCGTTGGGTGGGCTCTACGGAGGGGAATCTCGAGAAGATTCTCGATGTGGTGGATGGGCTTGGCCATGTCTTGCTCATTATCGATGAGGCCGACCGCTCGATGGGCTCAGGGTCCGATGGCGATGGTGGGACCACCAGCCGGGTGATCGCCCGCCTCAAGGAATTTATGAGCGATACCAGCCATCGGGGGCGGGTCGTGATGTTGATGATGACCAATCGCCCTGACAAGCTGGATGCGGACCTCAAGCGACCCGGCCGATTTGACCTGAAAATTCCATTTTTCTTTCCGCCTTGTGATGAGACCCGCGGGGCGATTTTGGCCGCGTCTGTGCGCAAAAATCGGATTGTGTTGGGGGATAATGTGGACTTGGCGCCCATCGCGACGGCGACGGAAGGCTACTCAAGCGCCGAGCTAGAACTGGTGGCTTTGGCGGCGTCTGCAGTGGCGTCGGATGCTGGCAGAACTGTGGTCACAGACGAGGATATGGCCGTCGCTGTGGCGGATGTGATCCCCAGCCGCGATACCCGGATGTTGGCCTATATGGAGTTGTTGGCGGTCTTTGAGTCTTCATCTCGCCGAATGCTACCCAGCCACTTTGCCAAGCTCGAGACCCATGAGGTTCAGGCCAAACTTGACGATCTCAGGGCACAGTTGGGGCGCCGTGTGAGCTGACACTGCCGGTATGCCGGCACTTGTTGGACACATTTTGAGGGCCTATCGATGGCCCATGACTTTGCTCGATGAAGCTTTTAATCTCGCCATGCCAGGCCAATGCTTGGTGTGTGGGTCTCCAGCCTTAACTTTTCGGTGGCGCGTGCTGTGCAGGCCGTGTGTTGCCGCTCTTCCGGACACGGTCATCCGTGTCCCAGGTCCAGCAAGCATTATCGAAACCTTCGCGCTCGGCCCTCATGATGGCAATTTGGGTGTGTTGGTGCGGGCGGCGAAATATGGCCGAAATATTGCGTTGATCGACCGTCTTGGTGCACATCTAGGCGCGGCATTATTGGGTCGGGTAGATGTTGATGCCATTGTCCCGGTGCCCATACCGAGGCGGCGTCGGTGGAAGCGGGGTTTCGACCAAGGAGAGCGTCTCGCACGGGGGGTTGCGGCGTCGACGGGGGTGGAGGTGATGTGTTTGATGCGGCGCCGCGGTGGCCAAACTCAGGTTGGAAAGACGTCTGCTGAGCGTCGAAAATTACCAGTTTGCGCCCTTTCTGTGCGACCAGGCCAGCTCCCTAACCGGGTGTTGTTGGTTGATGATGTTTGCACGACGGGATCGACGCTTCACGCGGCTGCGAGGGCGCTGCACAGGCGAGGAGTGGCCCATATATGGGCGCTTACCGTCAGCCATCAAGAGTCATAAAAAATCTTTACATTCGACCCAAAAATTTCTTTACTTGTGACGGTTGGGCAACAACAAAGGCTGTACAGGTGTTGGGTCTTGTAATGGCACGTTTTGTGCAGCATAAATGGTCGACACAATAGGGAGGCAATCAAATGCAAAACCAAACAATCACTCTCGGCGAGTTCATCGAAGCGTTTTACACAGAGTTGGTCAACGAGTACGGCGACGAAGGCTTGGCCGAAGTCATCGCGACGACCTTGGTCAACGAGATGATTCTCTCGGGGCTTCAGCCTGAATCGGCCATTGCTGCCGCGTAGTTTGGGCTTGCTTACCGCATTGGTGAGTATCAACCAGTGCATTCGCGGGGCCATGCGTTAGCATATTGACCTGTGGCGGTTCGTCGTTCGTGTGAACCCCAGTCTCCCCTCGCCCGAAAGCCCCATGACCACTGCTGTCTCCACGCATACTCCGCACCAGCTTAGGGCTTCGGTTTGGACCGCCGTGACCGTTCGTGTGGCATGGACGTTAATGATGGAGGGTATTCGCGTGCGTCCGGCCACACTCGCGGATGCCCGTGACCATGTTTTGATGAGCTTGGGCTTGGACACCGACGCGAACGAAGCCGAGTCGAGGGCGACGGCGCTCACGCTCGCCTATCTGGGGCGGGTCAGGGGGGAGCCAGTCCGGCGGATTGCCATCAACTCCACCGCTGATGTGCATGTCCATCTTGGGTGGCGAGGTGCGTTGGCACCTGTGCTCGACCCGGTCGCCGATACGGTCCTCAGGCTTCATTATGGCGACGGTATGAATATGGAGGCCGTGGAAAGCGCCGCGGCCATCGATGTTTACACCTTGATGGCCTCGACAGAGGGCCTCCGAAGTGTCGTGCGCGATATCGCCATCAAAGAGGGCTACTCCGCCGATACCTGGCCAGATTCACGGATTGACATGTTGATTTCCCGTGTGGCCAACCTTCCAGAGCCCCAGTGCCCGCCCCCGATGGACATTCTTTCAGAGCACAACCGGGTTCACGCCGATGGTTGCCCCCGTTGTTCCCGATGTGTTCGCATGATTCGAGGCGGTATTCTTGCAGTCTTTGACCTGCTGCCTTCCTCAGAGGGTGAGACCGGTAATCAGGTCGTGGTCGGAGCGGTGCTGCTTCATCCAGATGCCCGGCGCAGTCGCCGAAAAATAGAGCGCGCACTTGGGGCCACGGCCGTGAATGCAGGCCCCGATGTTTGGGTTTTGAGCAAAGACGAGCTCAGTGCTGCCGGACCGGCCTTGCGCGCCTTGGTGTCTGAAGGGGTCATCCCCCGGCACCATTTGAGGGGTGCTGTGGTGCGCGGTCGCGGTCGCTGGTCGGGTCAGGTGTTGCTCGGACCCACCGCCGTCGAGGCCATCGAGTCCGCACGTTCTCGCCCTTGGGCCGAGGTCGACACCTTGGGTGAGTTGCCACCGCCTCGGCCCAAGCCGCCGGGTGCGCTTCGCTGGTGGGTGGCTGCGGTCACTATTTTGGCCTTTGCTGTCGGGGTTGGTGTGAGCACCCTCTCCGAGCAACCGCCCTCCCACGATGTGCCGATAGAGGCATCTTTTGTGCAAGCTGAGGATGGGTGGGAGATTACCTTTGATGTGAGCGATTTGGCCGTGGTCGATATCGTCACGGTGGGCGAGGATGGGCCGCGTCTTTTACACGCCTCGGTTCGCGCCGAACTTGGCCAATGGGCCACATCTGGTGGCGATTATCGGGTGTACGTACCCGAAAAAACGGTGGCCTTGCTGGCCTCGGTCGATGGTGTCGAAGGTTTGGCGGCCTGGGTGAAACAGAGCCCGGTAAGCCCAACACCATGGGTCGCTTTAGACGCATGGCTTCGCGCCAACCATCCAACGGTGGCCTGGGTGGGTGCTCCTGAGATAAGCCCCGTAGAGATTGAGCTTGCACAGCCTGAAGCTCCAGCAGCTTCCAACCCGGAATAATCCTCATGCGCGTTACCCCCCTCGACATCATTCAAAAGCAGTTCGTCGCCAACCGTCGCGGCTATGAGCCCGAAGAGGTGCGTGGGTTTTTGGAAGAAATCCGTGAGACCATGGAGGATTTATTGAAGGAGAACCAGCGTCTACGTGAGCAAATCGCCCGTCACGAGGCCGAAATCGCAGAGCTTCGCAGTGAGGAGCACGAGGTCAAAGAGACGCTTCAGTTGGCGCGGCAGGTCAAAGAAGAGATGGGCCGCAACGCCAGACGCGAGAGCGATGTCGTGCTCGGCGAGGCCCGCCTTGAGGCTGAAAAAATCGTCATGGCTGCGGCAGATGAGCGCAAAGATATCCAAGTTGAACTGGTCGGCATGATGGCCCAGCGGGCTAAATTCCTAGGAGAACTTCGGGGTATTGTCGATACTCATACCCGGCTTTTGGACGATTTAGACGCCTCTGTTCCCGCCGCAAAATGAGTCGCCGTCGGGGTGTAGACCTGGGACCGAGGGTTGATCTTCATTGTCATTCCGTCGCCTCAGATGGCCTCATAGAGGCGACTGAACTGGCCAAAAGGGCTGCTTTGGCGGGTTTGTCGGCTTTGGCCATCACCGATCATGACTTACCGCCGGTATTGCCGGCTGGGCGCTTTGAACATGGTGAGCACAACTTGCGCCTTATCGCCGGTGTAGAGCTATCGACCATGCACGATGGGCGAGAGTTGCATTTGTTGGTGTATTTCCCGGAGCAAATGCCTGAGGCCTATGCCGAATGGTGTCGCGACCGGGCCCGGTGGAGGGCGAGCTGGTACGATGCTTGCGCCCAAGCCTTGGGGCTCGAAGGGGTGTGCGCCGATGACGATGCCCATGCTGGTCGTCGCACGCTCACCCGGCTGCATCTGGCCCGCACGATGGTGCGCGTCGGTAAAACACCGAGTTTGAGCAAGGCCTTCCAAGACCATATCGGCCACGACTCTGTGGTGATACCGCCCTTAAATATGGCCTTTTTAGACGCGCTCAGTGTTGCCAAAGATGCCGGTGGCTGGACATCATGGGCCCATCCGCCGCCGGTTTTGGCAGACCGGTTTGCGGCCGATTTCGCCAAAGCTGGCCTGGACGCCTTGGAGAGCCATCGCCCGAACAAATCGGGCCGAAACCGCTTGTCGACCTTGGAGATCGGAAG
>OBJC01000156.1_pt1 | contig 11496 bp, 12 predicted proteins | sample 1481521 | NCBI WGS metagenome assembly OBJC01 (sample SAMEA2341961, study PRJEB22496) | metagenome | biome: marine; feature: hydrothermal vent; material: water | place: Pacific Ocean | collected 2011/2012 | reverse complement strand
AAAGCGTTTCCCTCATATCGAAACACCCAATATGGTCGTGCCAAAACACGCCCAACTCAGCCCAAGCCCCATCCCAGATATCGCCCCGAAGACCAGTACAGCCGCCGACAAAATATTAGCGACAACCTCAACCCGAGGCCGACTTGCTCCACGCAACCAGCTCAAGCCCAAACTGCTCATACATTGTGCGCCAGCACCAAAAACAAGACCCCTAGCAAAGCCAGTCCCCTGTGAATCCACAGTGACTGAGAGCCACTCGACCCCCCAAATAATGAGCAGATGCACCGCGACTATCGATAACAGAAACACCCCATATAAACGCCGATGCTCAACCGTGAGGTCACCATAGGCACCCCGAAACATGGCGCGATCCGAAAGGCCCATCCCCGCAATTGTCCCCCCAACCCAGGTGACAGCCAAGACCGAGGCCATCACCCCAAGACCCTCCGCACCGAGTTCTCGACCCACCAAAAACGAAAAGCACAGCACGGCGAGCTTGTTGGCCATTTGCGCCGCCCACAGCCCACTGGCCTTACGTAAAAAATCATCCACCACACAGCCCTCCGTCAACTGGGGGGTGAGCCCAAACCTGGCCCGGCCCCAATGCCGGCAACACCGTCCCAGATAAGGGGTAAAAACCGTCCAACGGCCCCGATGAACGGCCGATTAGAGCAAGCACAAAGGGGTCGAATGGGTCGTTATCTGTGCACCTTAAGTTTTCGGTCAGCCACTGGGCTTGTGCTTGGTTGGGTGGCCAAGCTGCCAGGCCATCATCCAAAAAGACAAATGCCGAAAAGTCCCCTGGATGAAGACTCCGATATCGATGCTCCCTCAGCCGCGGATCTCCCACATTGACCACCTCTCGCCCCCCCAAAGACATCGAGAGATAATAGCGCACAGCATAATCGTGGCGGCTACCCATGGACATCACCGCGATGGGGCCTTGATGGCTTTTGGCCCACGCGATCAAGGGCTGAAGTTCTGAAAACACCCGATGATTCGACACGGTGTCCATCGGACGCAACAGGTCTATTCGCCGCATGCGCCAATCATGGAGAGCCAATGGGTCTCTGGCCCAGGCTGCCCCCCCTACAAAAATATTTGCCGGTGTGAAACTGAGCACCAAAAACTGCCCAAGGCCAAGAACTACCGCCACCCGACCCAATGCACGATTGCCAATATTCTCCAAGCCGATCGCAACAAAATAAATCACGGACGGAACAAGAATAATGCCGTACCAAGACGACTTTCTCTGCATCACGCTCAAGGCAACCCAAGGGATGACAGCCCACAATATCACCACCCATTTTTGGCGCATCTGAATGCCCCTCAAGCCCCACAAGCCAACCACCGCGACGACCGACATCAAGGGGCGAAAATAGTCGGTGAAAAGCAAGATAAAGTACGCTGCGGACCACACTGCCGGTCGCGCCATCAACCCGCCTTTTTCTGTGACATCCCGCTGAACTGCGGGGTCGGCGAAGGCTCGGGTGACCCGCTCCATCGCAGCCATCATCCACCCAAAATCCGCGAGCATCAAAAATGGTACAACCAGCGTTACAAAACCGATAATCCACCGACCGGAGCCCAGGCCACGCCCAGAAGATGCCACCACCATCAAAACTGGACCCACCACCACCAAACCCGCGATAACCGCCTCTCCAGAACCCTCTCCACAGCGGCTCAGGGACCACAATGCCACCGAGGCCAGGCCGCACACAAACGGCCGACGAAGCCCATCGGTATGCAGCAATAGAGCCACGACAAATGTAGACATCGCCCCCACCGCGAGATGGGGCTCGATATACTGGACCAATCCGAAAACACCCGGGGTGCCCAAGGCGAGTGCACCCGCAAGGAAGCCGGCTCTTTTGCTTCTGGTCTTGGCACCGATCGCGTACAAAGAGAAGACCAAAAGGCCTAAATATAGCCACTGTACAAACAGCGCGCTGGCTGTCCCGCCACCGAATATGGCTGCAACAAAGGCCATCAATGCCATCGGGTGGGGGGTGTCAATCCAGGCGTGGCTCTGGACGTTGGCAAACAATCGCGCCCAAAATGCCGGCCAACCGCTGCCGCTCGTGGCGATCGCGTGTGGCGAAAACCAGGTGGGATGAAACATGCCAAACCGGGCTTGGTCTGGGGTGGCGCCATCGATGAGCTGCATCAATTGTGGAATCAATAAGAAACCATCATGGGCACTGTGCGGCGGTAAGGGCATGGCCATATGGGCCAGCCCGAACACCACACCGGCCACCAGCCACAGGGCGAGCAGCCATATTGTCGCAAGCCGATGTGACATCTCAGTCTCGATCTCAACCTCACTCGGACGAGCCATCGTATCAGGGCGTCTGTTTCAGGGTATCAAATCGTGCACCGAGCACCATCGCCGCTTGCGTGGCATCCACATCTCCACCCATGATGCTGACGGCCTCACTTAAGGCCTCACGGGCTTGGTTGAGTTGGTTCAAACGCTGCAAGGTCAAGCCTCGACTGAGCTGAAGTGCACCCAAATCACCCCCACGACGAATCGACAAATCATACCAAGCAAGCGCTCCCCGATGAAGCTCGAACAACACGGCATGGTGCCCAGCTTGGGCGGCACCCTCGGCGCTCCCGTCGTCGAAAGCGCGGATGGTCTGTGCAATTTCATCATCGCTCATGGCCCGATTGTCATGCAACTGAGCACGACGCTCAGTGAAATGGTCCAAACGATATGGGTTTTCACCCGCCAGAGGGGTCGCGTTAAACATCGCGTCAAGCTCGATTTCAGAAGGCGACAATCCATCGATCAGCTTGTGCTCTACGATGCACCGAACAAAAATCTCTGCCAACCGGCGATGCCCAAGCGGGTTTGGGTGACAGGGATCGATAAAAACATCCTCGCCGGTAATCCCACCACGGGAGGCCGCTGCCAACATAGATGCTGCATCGCACACCGCCACGGATTTCGCACTTGCGACCTGCTTCAACAGCGCCCGCATTGGCGCATTGGACCGCCTGGGCCGTGGGTCGAGATACTCCGCTTGCGCATAATGCTCACGAGCAGCCGCCCACCGTTGATCCCGATCGAGCAATCGGGCCACAGCGAAGTGATCTGCCTGGCTTTTGAGCTTGGGCCCAAGTGCCAACAAGATGGCCTGCACCGCTGTTTCGTCTCTGAGCCGGCCCACCTGGTCCAACCTTGCGACGAGTGCCGCCACCCCATCACTCAAGGGTGGAGGTGAGCCGTGAAAAGCAAAAGACCGCGCTTGGTCCGCCACTGTGCTGAGCATCAAAGGCACCCCCGACTTTTGAGCCGCGTCGATGATGGCCTCGATGTGTTCGCCGTATAATAATACGCCCAAGGCACGCTCATCCGCATCGATCTCAACGCCGATGTCATCGACAGACCTCAGCTTGAGTCCGGGGTCGACCGCAGCAGCCTTTGGCCTGATCCATGTGCGTAAAAATCGGTACAAATGGCTGACAGATAATCGCCGTCGTGCAAGCTCTGTGCGGGCATCAAAACCCGGAATCGCCGCCTTAAGCGCACGGAGTTCGTAGTACTCATTATTACCGGAATATACGATAAACAAGTCGGCTTGTTGACTGTTGGCAGTGGCCGAAACCAAGTCGGCGACCTGCCTCGATCCCTCACCCCCAGCGCCGAGATTGATGATCTCCACCGGGGTTTGTGGCATCAACGCCCGTAAAAAGCGCTGGGTCCAGCCCACAAAGCTGGAATGCGCCGTCATATGAAAACCCTCCGTAGCGCTGCCTCCAAAAAAGAAGAGGCGAAGACCCGCTGGCTTTTCAATGGCGACGATATTCGGTCCGCCAAAAATAACGCTCTCTGGGGTGGTTCCAGCTGCTGTGATCGGTGCATCGGCACGCTGAAAAGCCAAGGGCGAAATCAGCCGAGGCGGGCTTTGGTCCACCCACAATCGAAGACCCAACTCCATTGCCCCGAGCGCTAAGGCCGTGACCATGAGCCCGAGCATCAACCGGCTGCTGAGCGAACCTTCCGACTTCATCTCATCTCCATCATCACACTGTATCGGCTGCTCAGCCTGCTGTGGGATACGATAAATTATGAGTTTAAGCGGCGCATTGTTGGTCTTGGGTTTTTTCGCCCTCATCGTGAGCATCTTTGTGTGGCTGTGGGCCAAGGTTCAAGAGCGCTCTCGCGCCCATTATCGGGCCATGATCACCATCGCCAGCAGCCACGGTTTGAAGTTCGTCGACGACCCAGAGCCCACAGTTCGCTTGCACCTAAAGGGGACCATCGACGGTATCGGCGTCACCCTTTTATCGAAGTCCATGTCCCATGGGCGAGCCCGATCACGCACCACGCAGGTCACGGCAGCACGCCCCAACAACTTGCCCAAAGGTGGCCGAATCATTCGTCCGGGAATGGCGCGACGGCTGCAAACCGAGGGCGAAGAAACCTTGGGATTATCCCAACGGCTTCGCGATGGCCGAGTGCGCAGAGCCTTTGAGGATTTGACTGAGCCTTTGTGGGCGAAAACCTCAGGCACGGGGCGGCTGGATGACCATGGAATCCACCTGATCAAAAATGGTTTTATTGGTGACGAGGCCATCTTGGCCGAAATGCTCAAGCGCGCAGTGGCTGCAGCGACGGCCATCGCCGCTGTCTAGTTTAGACCGCAATAGGTTCCACCGACATGTTATCAAGCGCGAATGCTCCTGCGCTTTGCGATAATCCTCGGTTTTATGCCCCTCGCTAGCGCCAGCGAAGTCCGGCTTGAAATCGACGGCATGGACTGTGTGACCTGTCAGCCCAAAGTCGTGAACGCCCTCAACGCTTTGGACCATTTAGCCAACGCCCGCGCCTCGACCGAAAATGGAAGTGCTTGCGCCCAACAGGTTTCGAGCCCAAGCACCGCCGTCTGCCAAACCCTCGATGACCCACACGCCAAAGCCACCTGCATCTCCGGTGCTAAGCTCCTCCATCAGGCCGCCATCCACAAGGCCCTCGCCCCGCTTGATTACACCGTCACCGCGATCGAGACGGTTGATACATGCACCTTGGGTAGTAAGCGTTTCGCACCAAACTGGGCCCACACCGACGGTTTGGACGTCCAGATCATCTCGAGAGGCGAACAGGTAGACCTTTTGGCGTACCAAGCCAAAGATAAGTTCACCATCTACGACTTTGGGGCACCTTGGTGCGTACCGTGTCACGCGGCTGAAGCCTTGCTCAAAGATTATCTGCGCGACCATGACGATGTGGGGCTTCGCGCCATCGTATTGGACAGCCAAGACCCAAAAGTCTCCTATAAAATGCCCGTGGTCGCCCAACATTTGCTCAGCGCCCCGGGCTTGCCCTATTTTTTGGTCACAAACCCCAACGGAAAAGTCATCGCCAAAGGTGTCGTCCTCCCCAAGTTGCTCAAAAAGCTGGACCGTAAGCGATGATGATGTGGATAGGCATATGGCTGAGCTTGTTGATGGGGCTGCCGGCGGCTTTTGGTAGCTGACCGGGCTGATCGAATCCCAACCTCCAGGCTGGAGGTTTCCACACAGACCCGGCACTTCAAAAAGGTGCGATCCGGGTCAACGCCGTCGTATCTGTAGCCCGCATACAGTTCTCTCACCCGGCGACCTGCCCCGAGATCAGCCCCAAGCATTGCAACGACCCTGATATTCAAATGCCAGCCCACGAGCATCACCAAGGGCTGAGCATGATGCGGGCCCAAAGCACCTTCACCATCGGAATCGGCCAGGGTTGGCAGGTGATGGCACAGTTACCCTTTGATGCCAAAGTTTTGACCATCGACTACAGCACCCTAGACGGGGCCCCCTATACGCCACCTTACGGAAATATTCACCATCGCAACGAGACTTTGACCGGACTTGGTGATGGCCGCGCTGAGATCCAGCAGTTCACACGCATCAACAAGGCTTTGGTGGTGGGAGCAGGTTTTGGCCTTACAGTCCCCTTGGGTAAAATAGAGGACGACCCCTACGCACTCACATCCAAAGGGATTGCCCACCAACATATGCAAATGGGCTCGGGCACCACGAGCCCGGTGTTTAGCGCCACCGCCGTGTGGATGGCCGATAGATGGGGGATGGTGGTATCGAGCAACGGTTTGCTCACCATGACTGCAAACGCAAAAGGCTATCGGCCATCATCTCGGATACAGGCCGGGGCGGGGCCAAGCTATCGGCTCAACCCCAAGTTGATGATGACCACATCGCTCAGCCTCAGCCGCGATTCTCAGGCTGAGTGGCACGGCAAGCCCGACCCCATGAGCGGTCAGACAGCCTTCATGGGTAGCGTGTCCATGATTCAGCGCTTCACCCCCATGCTCGCCGCCATGGTACAGGCCCGCACTACACTCGCCCAGTGGAGCGATGAGACCTTAATTAAGCAGCGTTTTATTGGCAGCATAGGGCTGACCTGGACACCTGCTGGCAAGAGCGACTGAACCCCGAACAGGTGACACTATGCGATGGATATTTTTAATCTGCATCGGCTGCGGAAAGCCCGGTGGTGGCGTGGCGGTCGAAGTTTCTGAAGCGCCCGAAGCAGCCAACACCGGCGAAGGCTTGGTGGCGCTCGATGGGGCCACCGCCAGGCTTGGCGAGACCGACGCTGCATGGTTGGCTGACTATTCAGGGGGCGATGGCGACAACCAAACCGTCATTCCATCTGCAGAGTTCAGCATCGAACCCTTTTTAATCGATCGCTTTGCATTTCCCGGTGTCGAAGGGGCGGAGTGGTTCACTGATGGGGCACACCACAGCACCATCGAAGCCTTGGATGCACGCCTGTCGGACTTTGGGCGTCGGGCTTGCACCGTCACTGAGTTGCTGTACGCGGCAGCCTCGGCCAATAACGATCGCTACCCATACGGTGATGACTACCAACCCGGCCACTGTGAAGTTGACGACTTCAACCCAGAGCCAATCGGAGCCTATGCCCTGTGTACTTCAGCCCTCGGCATTCGAGATTTTGGGGTCCGCAGCACCTGGGCACGGTTGGACGACCAAATCATTGCGGTGATGTCGGCCACCGAACAAAGTGGTGAATTCCCCGGTGATCTCACCTATGGCTTGTGGGGCGGGACCAGCCGAGATGACACATTTTATGCCCCGACCAACTTTGGTTTCCACACCCACGCAAAAGAGAGTGACGACAGGTACCAAGACGATGGCTTCCGAATTTGCGCAGATTCAGCCCCCACCAAAAATCAAGACTTGGCTTATGGCCGATGGTTGGACCATGCAGTGCAGGCTGGCAGTTTTGAGGCGATGTTCGACTGATGTTCGTGATGCTGTTCTTTGGGCAGCTGGGTGCTTTTGCTATTTGGGCCACAGCCGCTTGGTACCTAGACGCATATGGCCGCCGCCCGTTGCCTTGCGGTGACTTTGACGCCATCATCGTTCCGGGCTGTGCGGTGCGCTGGGATGGTCTGCCATCTGGAGCCCTCGCGAGACGCACACGCCACGGTATCGCTCTTTTTAAATCGGGTCGCGCCAAACGGCTGGTGTTTACCGGCGGTGTTGGCACCCATCCACCGGCTGAAGCTGAGGTGGCCGCAGAAATGGCACGCCAAGCCGGGGTAGACCCAGCGAGCATCTTCGTCGAAACCCAATCCAGCACCACGGCTCAAAATGCCGCCTGGTCTGCGAAGGTCACACACGATGCCCACCTTTGGTCGATCTTGGTGGTCAGCGATGGATACCATTGTTGGCGCTGTCTCAAGCTGTTTTCCCGGCACTTTGGAGCTGTGGCGACGGTGGGCTCATCCCCCCCCCCGAGGGCACGAATTCGCGGTGCGATGCGAGAGGTGATTTCCATCCTTCGGATGTGGATTTTTTAAGTTTTTGTCCTGAAATAACTCTAGTGCTTTTTACACTTGCAATGGCCGAACACTAGGCGTACGATGGCCCGAACTTAGATCTCTGGGAGGAGACACCATGAACAAGAACCTTCTTTTTGCCGCCTGCGCGGTACTTTTCATTCCACTTTTTTCGGGCTGCGAAAAAATGTTGGCCGATACTGGTGCAATCGCTGATGTGATCGACGATGTGATCGATGACGTCATGACCTGTGGTGAGGCCTGCCTCAACATCGACTCATGCAGCGCTGAAGTGACACCCCCTTCAATGGCCATGGGCCTCGGTGATGTTGACCTTGGCGTCGATGCACCCGCCGCTGTTGATTGTGCTGTAAACTGTGCCTCCGATGACCGCGTCACCTTGGGCTACTCCGATTGTCAGATCGAGTGCATCACCAACGAAGCTTGTGGTGGTATCAACGACTGTTGGGATGTCACAAGCGCCACATACGCCAGTTATTGCACCGTTGAGACCACACCGGTCGAGCCTGCACCACCAGCGACTGACGATCCTGAAGTGCCAGTTGAAATCGCCGAAGACACCACATCGGGTTCTGCCGATGCCGACACGATTCTGGAAAACCCAGCGGTCGAAGAGTCTGTTGCAGAATCTGGAACCGACATCTTCTTTGGCTCCACACCACCCGACCTTCAAGGTAAGTGGACCGCTGTTGGTGCGATCGATACCGCATCCAACGCACGGCCCGTGGGCTCACCCATCAACACAGAGATTTGTTTCTTTGACCAGGAAATCTTGGCTGATGGCTCACCCCAGCTGAGCTACTGCGAACGCGGAAACCCTGCCACCGCTACAGCCCCGTTGACCGGTGCAGGTGAAGGTTGGACGATGTTCTTGGAGTTCCCAGGAACAGGCTCAATCATCTTCTCGGGCAGGCTCGAAGAAGGGACCGCCTCGATGAGTGAAGTCGATGCCTTGGTGACCTACTACCACGGCCTCGAAATCTGGGAGCATAGCAACACAGCTTGGGAGCGTGTAGACGACTGCGCTTGCCCCTTCTAGGCTGAGCGACAATCTAAAAAGAGGTCAGGCCATCGTGCCTGGCCTCTTTGCTTTGGATCGTCCTTGGACCCTATTTATGATAGGGGTGTACCCAATAGGAGTCGCCATGCGATTGATGATGCTTTCGGTTTTCATTTCGGTGCTTGGTTGTGGGGGTGAAAAACTCGATGACACATCTGAGAGCGATATTTACACCGACATGGATGCCGACGCAGATGCCGACACCGATGCCGACGCTGACGCCGACGCTGACGCTGACACCGACACTGACACCGATGCCGACACCGATGCAGACGCTGACGCAGACGCAGATGCCGACGCAGATGCCGACGCTGACGCTGACGCTGATGCTGACGCCGATTCAGACCCCGACGAAGATAACGACGGTGTCCCAGCATCAGATGACTGTGATGATGACAACGATGAAATCTATCCAGGCGCCGATGACAGCGTCTGCGATGGCATCGACAATGACTGCGACGGCTGGATTGACTCGGATTGGAATGATGACGCCTATGAACCAAACGATGTCGAAGGCTACCTGCTCGAGGACATCGGCGGCAGTATCGTCACCATCGACGATGCCTATATTCACCCATCCATCGACTCAGATATTTTTCGGTTTTACGTCGATGACGGCTGGTTTGACTGGTTCAATGTCACGATCACACTGACCGACGTGCCTGGTACCGTAGACCTAAGCCTAAACTTGCTGTGGGTTGAAGACCGCGATGGTGACAGCCATGGTGAAGTCGGCTCGTCCAATGAAGGTGGGCTTGGTGGAGATGAAGAAATCAGCTGGAACGAGGATATGTGGCTTACAGACCAGACCGGCTGGTACGAAGTGATCGTATCTTCAGAGGAGTCCAGCTCCTGCATCTCCCAATACACTTTGGTCATCAACGCCAACGATCGCTGAGTAGGCCACAGGATGCCGACTTCAAATGCCGTCTAGGGTTGGGCCTGGAATCCACCATTATACACGACCGGTACGCTCAGGCCCGCAGACTCCAACTCAAAGGTGGTCTCCCCATCGAAGTTTCCGACCACCGTGTCGAGGCTAGCCATCCCGGTCCATGGCGTAGCAAAGGCACCGAATAAACCGAGGTCAAGCACCAAGTCCCCGGTGAGGCTACCGTCGTCAGCAGCCACAGCATTGAGCGACCCCAAGAAGCGCTCTCCCTGCAAAATTACATCCACCTGACCCTCAAACTGGCAGCTAATCTCACCCGATAGCACATCGTCGTGAAGGTCGATCCCCACCTGTCCTGCACACACATCCTCAATGACTGCGCCCGCCACGTTGGCCAGGATCTCAATCGCGAAATCACCCGAATAAACACCGACCAAGATGGTTTCGAGGCCAGAGTCTTGGGTGTCTTGGGTGGCTTCGACCCCTTGACATTGGCCAGCAGCGTCGCGTTCGTACCCAGCGGCGCAGCTTGGCGGCGGAAATACACACCCCATCCAAAACATGGGTATCCATGTCACAAACATATCGGCTCCGGCTGGAAAACTAAGACCAAGTCAAGTCAAGACACTACCACCGGCTTAACCCGTCCTAAACACAAGACTTGACGAGTCAAGACTAAACCCAATACAATAGACGCAGTACGGGAGAACCCATGATTGAAAATGAAGAGCTGTTGGATGGCGCACGTGCCGCATACTTGGCCGCGCGCGGCGAAGCAGACCTAATCCCAATAAAAGAAGCCGCCACCATGGTGGACCGCACCGTCCCCACCCTTAAAAAGTGGATCAAAAAGGGCGAGCTTGATGGTGAGCGAGAGGATGAAGACAACCCACGCAGCCGCATGCTGGTGTCACGAAAAGCGTTGATGCTGCTTATGGCCACAGCTGGAAAATCCACCAATCCCCCTCGACCAAAAGCGACGGCCAAAACCGGTCCAGCAAAGGCGGTTGTCCAGGCCGAGCTCGCCGGCAGCCAAGCCCTGGTCGAGGCACTTCAAACACAGCTTGACCTCGTCGGCGCACAAATTAGCGCAATCGAAGAGGCAAAACGCAGCGAGCAACGCCGCGCAGACGATTGGAAGGACCGCGCTGAGGGTTTACAAGCCGAACTGAAGGCCAGCCGAATGCTCGCTGGGCTTCCGTGGTGGAAAAAGCTGCTCACAACAACGGCGCCACCTGAAGGTGTCTGAGCACAAGCTGCTCAACCTCGAAGCCATCGTGGCAGCGAGTAAACGTATTCAGTCCCATGTCATTCGCACACCGGTGCTCGAGCGGACGGTGGGCGGCTGCACCTTGTTGATAAAGCCCGAAGGCCTTCAAGCCACAGGCGCTTTCAAATTGCGGGGTGCGATCAACAAGATGGCAGGCCTACCTCAGCCATGCCCAGGCGTGGTGGCCCATTCGTCTGGAAATCACGCACAGGCTGTGGCCCGCGCAGCAAAAATATTGGGCTTGCACGCTGTGATCGTGATGCCAGACGATGCCCCCCCAATCAAGCGCGCGAAAACCGAAGCCGATGGCGCCACAGTGGTCGTGGTCGGTCCAGATTCTGATGAGCGGCGCGACCGTGCGGCAGCGATAAGCAAAGACCAAGGGCTGGTATTGGTCGAGCCCTATGACGATCTCGAGATCGCCGCCGGCCAAGGTACC
>OBJC01000154.1_pt1 | contig 11648 bp, 15 predicted proteins | sample 1481521 | NCBI WGS metagenome assembly OBJC01 (sample SAMEA2341961, study PRJEB22496) | metagenome | biome: marine; feature: hydrothermal vent; material: water | place: Pacific Ocean | collected 2011/2012 | reverse complement strand
TACACGACGCTCTTCCGATCTTGGTCCTTTGTGCTTAAATTAGTAACATTAGTCATAGACCAAGTATCTAGATTCCACTCCCTTTTAACTATGTCAAAAAGTGTTAAGTAACATAGAGCTAGAAGCTCATCCTCCTCATTAACTGTGCCGTCCGTTAAAGTGACAGCCCAATACTTGGCCACATCAGTCAAATCTATATTTGTTATGACTCTCTCGTCCTCTTCCATAACTTCCTCATCTAAGTGAGCCACTATGACCTCCTCCCCCAGGACGGATCATAAAGTTGGCAGTAAATATCTTGTTTGTAGTACCTTCACACTTATTACAAACTCCATCTAAATCCCTATCATCCATCCTCCTCTGTTCATCTTGGACATGACCACACTTCTCACACTTATATGTATACGTCATCCTCTCTCATCCTCCTATAGTACTCCTCTAGGTTCTTTTTCTTCTCTTCTTCAGTAGGATTATCCATGACCATTTCATGTTGGACCTCAACAGGACCTGCACCGTAGTCAACGTAGTGCTCCCCATCATTACCATTCTGGCCTATGATGTCCATTCTTTCCTCAATCAACTGGTCGAAGTAATCACCCACAAGTTCCATCACCTCTTCTCTCATCTTCTCTAGTCCCATCTCAACTCCAATAACCAAACAGGAAATCATCCCCATTGTCTACCCTATCTTTTCCCTGTTTCCTGATAATCTTACAAAGGTCTTCATACCTACGACCTAGTACTTTATTCTCATTCTCTAAGTCCTTCAACTTGTTCTCTAATTCCCTATAAGTAGGAATCTTAGGTATGCCTTTACTCACTTATCCATCTCCATAGTTCCCAAAAACCCCAATACATAAGGGTTAATGAGGTTAACTGTATAACAAAGAAAATCACCCAATACAAGACCTGTTCAAGGAAGTGCTTAGTCGACCTTAGACCGATCATAGTAAGTACGTCTCACAGTCCTATCACTGTCCTTACCCATACCACCCATAGACTCCTCTACATTATTCCTAGGGTTATTTATATTAGGTTCAACAGGAGCTAACTTAACACCCTCTAGAGGAGGTCTATTAGTCAGATGTACCCTGTTACCATATGTGCTAGTACCTAAGTCCTGGTTCATTGGTTTCTCAAACATTAGCAGCCTCCCCGAAGAATAACAATACGATAACAAATAACAAGATAAGTACTGGTTTGACCAGTTCCTTATTATCTTCATATAACTCTTTAAGCTTTTCCATTTAACATCTCCTTTAGTATTTCATAAGTTCTACGTAAGTAGTAACTGTTCCATCTTTATGTATCTCATAACGATAGTTGTTTGGATTAGTAACTACCTTCCAACCATTACCCACTCTTTCTTTAATGTCATAGTGGACACACCCTGTAAGCGTAACCAATAATGATACGATTAACAATCTTTTCATAACATTTACCATCCCCAGCTATCTCCTTCTAAACCTGCAGCAGAGTAATCAGTAACCGTCCCTTCAAAGAAGTTCTTGAAACTATCCCCTGCTACAATCCAATCAACCCACTCTAGTGGATTATCCTTCACACCCCAATTAGGCTTTAAACCTAACTGAATTAATCTTCTATCTGCTAAGTATCTGATGTAAGTTTTGACTTGATCTTTTTCAAGACCTTCGACACTTCCCATTGAATAAGTAAGATCGATAACTTTGTCTTCAAGCTTGACAGCTTCTCTAAACATTTTGTATATATCTTTCTTAAACTCGTCTGTAACGATTCTACGATGTTCATTTGTAAACTCCCTAAATAGTTTAGTCATACCTTCGACATGTTTTGTTTCATCTCTGATAGACCATTCAACAACTTCACACATACCTTTCATCTTACCGAATCTTTGATAATTCAATAACATCACAAAGGCCGAGAACAACGACATCCCTTCATTGACACAAGTTTGTGCCATAGCCTTTCCTAGGCCATGCAGTGTGCTTGTATCATTGTCTTGCATAAACTCAATCTTCTTAACCATCTCTTTATATTCAAGAAATGCAGAATACTCACTATCGGGGAACCCCAATGTGTCTGTAAGTAAAGCATACGCTCTCTGGTGTGTACCTTCCCTATTAGCAAAAGACAACAACATATTACGTATCTCATTGTTCTTAAACTTAGGGATAAATAAGTCACAGTAGTTTTGTGCCACTTGTACATCTGATTGTGTAAACAACCTTAAGATCTGGGTAATATGATTCTTCTCAACCTTACTGATAGTACCATTCTTCCATTGATCTACATCTTCCTGTAACTTTAACTCCCAAGTACCCCAGTGGATCTTCTCATGATCCTCAGCCATTTCCATAGCCCAAGGGTATTTAAAAGGCTTATAAAACCTTGATTCCTCCATTGTACTCATTGTATTCCCCTATTATCCTTGACAACTCATACACTCATCGCTTTCTGCAAAGTCCTGTAGTGCTATTCTTTCTACCTTTTGTCCTACTTGTTCAGCAGTATGTCCTGTTGAAGTCCTTAAGTAGTACAGACCCTTAAGCTTATCTTTCCAAGCCTTAAGATGTACCTTATTAACTACAGCCTTATCACTACCAGCAGGAAAGAATAAGTTAACACTCTGGCCCTGACAGATAAACCCCTGTCTTTGTGCAGCATGCTCAACAACCCATTCCTGATCTAACTCAAAAGCAGTCTTAAATACATCCTTCTCCCAGTCAGTTAAGTACTCTAACTGTTGTACTGAACCCTCATGGTGGATGACATTCTTCCACTCTTTAGCAAGCCAATCTTGATCCTTACCTAGTCTAAGCCTGTGCTCTTCCATGACCTTCTCTAAGTGCTTATTCTTAATCAAATGAGCACCTACTCTAGTCCTATGTGTAAATGCATTAGACTTGAGTGGTTCTATTGAAGGTGACGTACCTAAGATCATCCCACTGTTGGCATTAGGTGCCACAGCTAGTAAGTGTGAGTTGCGTCTACCTGTTCCTTCACCGAAGAGGTACTCTCCTCTGGTATCAGCTAAGGCCTCCGTAGCCATCACAGCCTGTTCCTTAATTGTCTTAAACATACGTCTGTTATGACTTGTGGCCATACCACTCTCAAAGGGCACATTCTTCGATTGTAGGTACGAATGGAACCCCATTGCACCTAGCCCTAGACTACGTTCAGTAAGTGCCGAATGAACGGCCTTCTTGAGAGCCTTAGGGGCATCAGCAATGAACTCTGTCAGTACATTGTCCAACATAGTCACTAAGTCACCTACTAGAGATGTGTCCTTCCACTCATCAAACTTTTCAAGATTAACAGAAGACAAACAACACACGGCTGTTCTGTTCTCATCTGTCGGTAGATGAATTTCATTGCAGAGATTCGAGCCTTTAATCGAGAGACCATGGTCTTTTAAAGCTTTCGGAAGATGTCTGTTAGCTTCATCAATGAAGTTAAGATACGGTTCACCCGTTCTGAAACGAACTTCGAGAATGCGTTGCCACAGATCCCTAGCAGGAACCATATCACGTACAGAACCATCGTGAGGGTCAACGAGATCCCAGTCACCACCAGCAATAACGGTATCCATAAAATCATCAGTAATATTGATAGCATTGTTAAGATTAAAGCACTTCCTGTTAGGATCACCTCCCGTAGGTACTCTAATGTTGAGGAACTCGATAATGTCTGGGTGACTAACTGCCATATACGCTGCATAACTTCCTTTCCTTGTTTGTCCCTGTTTATAAGCTGTCATTGCTGAATCAGCTACTTTGATAAATGGTATTGGTGATGGTGCCTTATCACTTACTGCACGAACATCTGACCAGTGGCCCCCGACTCCACCGCCCTTAACACTGAGCCAAGCCAACTCCGATTGGTGCTCAATGAGACCATCAAGAGTGTCAGGAATGTAAGAGAGAAAACAAGAAATAGGTAGTCCTTTAACTTCCCCTCCTTCAACTGAAGCGTTACTAAGTATAGGACTACTAAACATAAACCAACCATTACTGACAGCATCATATAACCTCTGTGCTAGAAACAGATCACCACCGCAATAGGCCACTGAGGCTCTAGCGTAGGCCTCCTGTGGACTCTTCTCCTTCCCCCTTAGATAGTACCCTTTGACAAGCTCCCTTGCCTGTTCGGACATTATCTTGTCCCTAGTACGATCTATCGTTACCCCTAAGTATCCAATCTTCATTCAAAATCCTCAGGTTCTATTCTTATATCTAACATCTCCGTCCCCTCATCATCATAACTAGACTCATATGTGAGCCGCCCTTCATTGTGCATTTGTACAGCATCGATCAAACCCCTGTTGTACGAATTACCATTAGACCAATGTGTGTACCAAGCACCTAAGGCACATACTGCTACCAACAGCTCCCACATAAACAACTCACTCATAGTCTCCTCCTTTATATTTTGATATTCTCTTGAAACCCATCTCTTTTAGAAGTTGTAATGTGGTCTCCATACTGAGATATAACTCCCAATCTTCACCTCTCTCACACCTACCCTTCATATCAGACATACGTACAAGTGCCTCCTCTATACATATAGAATCACTTTCCATTATTAATGTATCTCATACCAATTGTTTCCTATTTTAGAACTACCGTCCATTCTGCAGTTAAAACCTAAGTTCTCACCTGCCTCAGTAGCTGTCTCTTCTAATAATTTAGCCAACCTATTTGCATCATCGGGGTGGCACTCAAAGTTCTGCTCATCGTGCATAACAGCAAGAAGATTACATCTTAATCCTTCCTTCTTAATCCTCTTATCTGATACACACATCCATTCTTTAGTAAGTGTAGCTTCATCACCTTGCAACCTATAGTTAAGTATCTTATGATCAGAGTCTACTTGTATCTTCTTACCGTCTTGTAACTTGATAAACTTCTTACCCGAGTCCTTGTATTGCCTCTTAAGTTTGTTAATCAACGTACTTAGAGAAGGGAGGTTATCCAAGAATCGCTTCTTAAGTGCCCTACCCTTACCTGAGCTACCACCAACAATTGATCCAATCTTGGCATCACCTGATCCGAACAGCATTGCGTATATGAACGTCTTACTGTTAGACCTACCGTTTGACCTCTCTTGACTATGTAAGTCCCAGGTTGGATCAATTAGGCCTGCTGAGATACCATTAACAGTGTGAATATCTGTACCTTCAGACTCTTTACCTGTAAGTACTGTCTTAGAGTAATCATCATCTTCCATTGCAGAGGCTAACAACCTCAACTGAGCAGAGGATAGGTCACAACCTACTAAGACATCACCTCTAGGTGCTATGAATAGTTCTCTCATTTCCTTACCGAAGACTGACTTAGCCCCTGGTACATTAACAAGTTTCCTATGAGACATACGACCTGTAGCAGTACCTAAAGTAAACGGTATACACTCTATTCTTGAATCATCTCTCATGACACCTAACCAACCTTTCTTATCATCCTTCATGTTGAGGATAGTGTTTCTTCTGTGTCTATAGATAGCATGTAGTGCTAAGTCCTTACCAATGTCACCCTCAATAGACTCAAAGGAATCCTCAGTAAGCTTGGCTGACGTTCTCTCTTTCTCACCATCCTCATTGATCTTCATATTCCACTGAGTAGGTTGCCACCCTTGAGTAAACAAGAACTTCTTTATCTCAGCAGTCTGAGTCATTTTAGTAGGTATAAACTCAACCCTACAATATGGACCACCAATTAGATGTACATCATCAGGTGATATATTAAACCACTTAGCTGTATTACTATGTACCTTACCTGCCATAGTGAACAACTTGGTCTTAGGTTCTCTTAATCTCTTAGAACCCAGATCAGAATCATAGATAATACCCTTAGTTTCCATAAGTGTATTACACTCTTCATTGGTAACCCAAGTATCCTTACACTTGACAATGTTTGGCAGCAGAGGTTCCACTAGGTTAGCTATCCTATCTAACTCCCTATCTAAGAAGTTAATATGTCTCTCAGCCAACCTTCTATTAAACAACCAACCGTTCTTAACCTGTTGGGCACTAATAGAGGCAACCTTCATCTCTCTAAGCATGGTACTCTTAGGTACCTTAACGGTCTTCTGCTCCTTTAGAAGGTGCCTATAGACTAGTACGTTAATACGTACGTCCTCTATACACCTATGTAGCATACTTGGTTCCCACTTAGTCCATTGTTCTTGTTTGGGCTTAGGTACGTCAAAGTACTCACCCCAGTTCTTAAGACTGTGTCTACCTTGTGAGAACTTAAGTCTTCTATTGAAGTCCAACATTTGACTAAGTAGGAAGGTGTCAATAATCTTGCCTTCTAACTTTATACCGAACAACTTATCAAGAACAGGTAAGTCATACATTATTATGTTATGACCTATAAGTGTATCAGCGTCCTGTAGCATCTTAAGTCCATCAGAGATACCTTTACAACCCCTGTCGTTATCTGTAAACACACAGGTCTTCTGGGTATCCAGGTCATAAGTGACAATACACCACAACCTATCAACTTCTTCCATGAGACCGTTAGCCTCTAAGTCAAATACTAACCTCATAATTACCCCCTATTCAAATTCACTAAGTACTTTGTACAACCTCCCAGTAGCACTGTCATATCTAGCCTTACCTGCTGGTCCAATAGTCCCTGAGAATCTATTCTTAAGCACGGAGATCTTAACTTCTTGTCTAGCATCTTCTGTATCAGCATGTTTGTTCCTAGAGAAGGCTATAGTCTGCATTGAGATCTGCTTAAGTGATCCAGATCCCTTTAAGTCATCTTCAGTGATCTCGGCCCCTGCTTCAAAGGATTTACCACCAGAAGGTGCCTTCCTTAAGTGAGAAACCACACCAATCCATACATCATGCTTCTTACATAACTTAAGTAAGTCAGACATAACTTTGTCCATAGCTTGGTTCTGATTACCATCTACCTCAGATACAGCCATAGTGATATGGTCTAAGTACAACCACTTGCAGCCTAAGGCCACCATGTACTCCATCTTAGTCATAAGAGAATCATCAGCTACAGAACCCTGATGATCTAACAGGGTCAATCTACCTAACCCCATTGTCTCATCCCAAGCCTTCTTACCTTCCTCTCCTTTACGATCAAAGTTGGCGTCAGGTAGATAGATAGGGTGGTTGATATGAACGCCCACAATCCTATCCATTGTCTCTCTGACACTCTCCTCTAGTGACACAATACCAACTTGGTCATCGGTGGTCATCAACAGATGGTGGATATCTTCCTTAGAGAAAGTGGACTTACCTGCACCTGTACCTGCTGTAAAGATAGTCAACTCACCTGTACGTCTACCGTAAGTCATGTTATTGACATTACCAAAACAATCAGGGTAGGGTACTGAGTCCTCTCTTCTATCCTTAACAAACTCTTCATAAGTGTCTTTAGAGTTAATGATTCCTGCAGGTGAATACTGTTTAGCTTCCCAGACAGAATTACCTAACTCTTTATCATGACCGTTGACTAGGCAATCAGAGGCATCCTTTCCATGTTTCCCCAGATCAGCTATATAAGCCTTACCTGTCCTAATCAACTTAGCACAGTCAAAGCCTGCCTTCTTACCTGGTTCATCGTTGTCAAACATCAGGACTACTTTATCAAAAGAGTTGATGTACTCTAAGTTGTGGGCGATTTGTTTCTTAGCACCACCTGTACCATTGATAACACTTACAACAGGGAAAAACCTATCATATTTCTTATATAGAACTGTCTGATAGGACATTGCATCCAATACACCCTCCGTGATAACTAGCATATTCTTAGAGGTAGATATGTCTGCACCAATCAGTTGTTGCTCATTACCTACCTTACCAATACCGATGAACTTCTTACTGGTCACATCCCTTCTCTGGTAACCACCTATTTGATTGTTACTATCTAGTACAGGGTAGTAGTGGTACTTAATCTTTCTATTGTTATCGTAGCCGACCTTCACACCGTAGGCCTCTGATATGACCTTAGGTATCTTTCTTTCTTCAAAACCTCTAGTCTCGAAGTCGTTCTTAATATCATTTACTGCTTCTATATCTTCAAAGTCTGTTGTCACCTTTGGTGCCTCCCATTTATAGCTATCTTTATATTTTTCCACTCTCGACTGCTCGCATACAAAACAATGGGATGAAATCCTATCTCCGTTGTCATAGTATGCCTTTCCGTCAGATGAATCACAGCCGTCAAAATCACATGGCTGGTCTGACTTAATTAATCTTCCCTTATCCTCATCATCGAATACTCTAGCCATATTCCCTCTCAGACATAAAAAAACCCCACACCTTTAAGTAAGATATGGGGTCTTTATTTATATTTTATCTATACTTAGAATACATCCTCTTCAGTTACAGTTTCCTTGATCTCGTTATGAGAGAACTCACTACCTGCTGCCATCTTATAACCAAAATCATCAGCATCGTTAGATCTAACATAAGGTACTAACTTTGTAACCATCACACTGTTTAGGCTCATCGACTTACCTTTGTTACCGTTGTATTCCCAAGAGTATTCAGTATAGGCAACATGACCTATTGAACCATTACCGATACCAACTACACTAGTATCTAATACCTCTGCATTACCATTTTCATCTGCAATGTACACACCTGGTGGAACCAATTGTTTACCTTCTTTTGATACAGCTAACTTATTGATATTAACCTTATACATACCAGTTTCGTCACCATTCTCATCTTCAACTTCTTTCAAGTTACGGATAAGTTTGTCCTTCTTCAAGGCCTTTGCTGTGTCTTTGTCTACATGTGCCGTTACAGTCCAAACCAGTTTCTCAAATGATTCAGTTGGGTTGCTCGAATCTACCGAACACCAGTGTAACTCTACATCTCTAAGTATTTTCTTTTCTTGCTTTGCCATCTTATTTCCTCACGATTATTATTATATTATTTTGAATGCAGAAACTAAAGTAGTTGTTCACATCTTCTACGTTAGTTATATGCAATGGTGAGCCAACCCTAATTAACCCTTTCGTAGCAGTCTTTAGGAATTTCCCACATTTCACCTTTATTCTGTCTTATGTACAGAAGTCTACCTACCTCAAGCATGGATTCCTCCCAATCCTTACCATATTGTTTTCTATATTGGTCGGCTATGTCAGCCCACCTATTAGTGGAGGGTTCAAGTAACTTCTTGGTCTTGACCTTCCCTAATCCATTAATCCCTGGTATGTTATCAACAGTGTCACCTAATATGAATTGGTACTGTAGGTGGTACTCTGCTTCCTTCTCATTGACCCAATCTAATAAGTCAATCCTAAAGTCATAGTGCCATCCAGGTACCGTCCATAGATCTTTATCGATAGTACATATACATGTATCCTCTGTCTGGTCGATTCCTAACAAATCGTCAGCCTCTTCGTTCTCACTTACTATAGCCTCATGCTTAGTCTTTAGATACTCTCTAATCTCTTGATACTGAAGAGGTTTCTCACTAGCCCTAGTACCCTTATAGGGTTTAATAGTAGCTACCTCAGTTCGGAAGTTTGTAGAGCCTGAGATGTACATCTGATAGAGAGTACATTTAGATCTCTTAACAATCCAAGCTATCTTCTTATCTAAGGCCTCCAATGTTTCCTCTAATGGATTACACCATTCCTTCTTTAGTTCTATTTTGAAACCATCAGTAGCTATACTGAATTGTGTCATTTCTTTGATAAAACTATTACAAGCTGTCTTAGTAGGCTCAGTTGTTAGTACGTCACCTTTGTTATTCTTAACTTCCCATTCTTTGTTATGTGCGGCCCACCCCAGTTGGTAAACCAACACATCACCATCTATTAATGCCTTCATAAAACTCCTCTGATTTCTGTCTGTTCTCTGCATTGGTGAGCCAACCTTAAAATTAAGCTTGACATATTAGAAAAGCGTGATATAATTCACTCGTCTTTGATTTGGTTTCACCTTACGGGGTTTGGTAGAAAACAGAATCAATTTGATTTGCCGCTAACGTGGAAGGGGTGGCAAGAGATAGGTGAGAAGCGTATACCAGTAGAGGCCTACCCCGAGGAACCTCTAATAGCAACTCACTCATCTTCCTTATTTAAAGAGTAACCATTTTAATCTATATTAGGATATACTTATATGGTTGGCTCACCTATAGAAGGAAACACTTTTAACTATAGGAAATTACAATGAAAAAGACTATTACTGGCTTAGTACTACTAACTAGCTTATACACAACTGCATATGCAGGATTCTTCGATAACTTCGGCAGCAACGAATATAAAGACAATGGATTCTTCGGATACAACCATAATGAAATGTGGGAACCTCGTTGGTATGTGAAAGAAGCTGATAACTTCTTAAATGAATTAGACGATAAAAAAGGGAATAAGCAAGATTACTCATTCCCCGTATCAGATCAATTCAGACCAGACTGTGGTTAGATAAGATTAACTGATGATGTAGTTAGCATGTAAGACTTCATCATCTGTTACGTCTCCGTAGATAATCTCAGAGTCATCGGATCCCAAATCTTCCAGTATAGAGGATAAAGTCCCAGACCCTATTGTGTCTATGAAGATCATCTTAAACTCGTCAAATAGGGCATCTACGTGACTCGCAGGTACACTGAACTGGTCATGAATCATCATGAAGTCGGTAACACCAATGCGGCCCAACTTAGACAACACCATAGTCATGAGAGAGGCATCAAGCGAATGAACAATATTAGCTGAGATGCCTGTCTTATGTCTTTTCTTCAAGATACCCTTAAAGCCGAAGGCTACTGTTATCATCAACCTTCTATCACCAAACCTTACTCTTAACCTTTCAGTATGTATTTGTCCGTAACCTTGGAAGGCAGTAAAACCTGTCGGAGTCTTCCAAGATAAGTAGACATCTTCAGCATTCTTAACTGCGTCACATGCTGTCTTTTGGAATACTTTAAGTGTCTTAGCCTGTGGTGGGTACGCCCCATCTTTACCGTCAAGTGCTTTAAAGATACATCTAGACAAAGGCCTAGCGTCTCTAAATTGCATGTTTGAGAAGGCATCAGAGCCGAACGTAGCCCTATCATTGTACAACTGGTATCTGATACAATCTTCACCTGCTGAGTAATAGTAGGACATACAAGGTCTTTTGGTGACTTTTCTGGAGCCATACTCTATGTAATCCCTAAGTTGAAATGCAGTGACAAGGTTCTTATCCATCTCTTTTTCGTCTTCTTCTTCATCAAACTTATCAATCATCTTATACATATTGTTAACGGCAACAGTCCACACCTCATCGTAGGCATCACCAATCTCCCTAGTAGGGTGTTGGATTACATTAGTATCTTGACAACCTTTCCTATCCCTAGTTAAGAATGATAGAATTTGTAGGCCAGAGTTGGTAGCATCTAGTCCAACAGGGATCCTACACATCCACCCAGATCTACCATTCTCTTGCAAATCTACAAAGGCCATGGCACCTGCTAGGAACTGCCACTTGGTCTTCTTCTCACCCTGTAACCTCATAAGTAGTTCAGAGTTAAGTGGGTCTTCAATAGCATCCCTTATAGGTTCATAGTTATCATAAACCCAATTAACCCTATCCTGCTTAGATAGCTTATCCATACCTGCACAATTAGCCACATGGTAGGCCAAGTGAGCCTCCACACCCTCCGACCACTCTTGTGGGTTAGCAAACTGCAGTAAAGCCTTAGAGA
>OBJC01000153.1_pt1 | contig 11773 bp, 25 predicted proteins | sample 1481521 | NCBI WGS metagenome assembly OBJC01 (sample SAMEA2341961, study PRJEB22496) | metagenome | biome: marine; feature: hydrothermal vent; material: water | place: Pacific Ocean | collected 2011/2012 | reverse complement strand
TAATCCTAGCGTTGTGTAATTGTGTAGCAGTTAATGGCTTACCTTTACCATTAGCAGCATTACCATCATCGTCTATTGCTTCAAGACCGAACATCGATACAAGGGCATAACGCCTAGCGTATGTAATAGCACCACCTAGTTTCTGCATATCGGGTGCAGGTATAACCAAGTGTGTGTGCGATACAATCTTATCTTCGGGGTTTGATACATTAACAAGTTCTGTTGTTAGTACATCAACGCCATCGTGTCTGTTGGCGTACTGAACATAGATTAGATTACACTCAACTAAGGCAGGTGCTAATGAATCCATCACCCCATTAAGGTCAGCATAAGATGATTTAAAGAAAGGGTTTTTAGCGGTCTTTTTAACACCACTAACCATGCCCCTAACCATCGCTAATCTTTCATATACATTTAATTCTTTTGCTTTCATTTTATCTCTCCTATTTTTTTTATATCTACAATTCTTGTCCAAGAAACAACTTCCGACTCAGCACTAAATCCCTCCTCAGTTCTCCATATCGCTTCGTTTTCATCGTGAGCCAATATAATTTCAGTAGTTTCTCTAATTACACGCATTTCGTATCTATGTTTGTCCATACCACCTCCTATTGATATTTGAATTTTAAGTTGGTGTCGTTAGTTTTTTCATCATCCTCACACTCTAAGTCGCAATGTTCTTTACAATCAGAACATATATCTGTTTCTGACCACACACTTGCACCACAACAACTAGACCAACAATTATCGTCATACACTGATTCATCCATGTCTGCTATATCTCTCATGATTTATCCTCTATTTTTTTAATTCGTTCCAACAACAGTTTATTAATCTTGACTTGTTCTCTCTGAATTTCGTGCATAACTTCAATTTGTTTTTCAAAGTTAAACACCTTTTGCCATAATAAATCACTCATAACGTATGCCCCTTAACACTGGCAATAAATGACTCAATGTTTGCTTTCTCAAACTCAGCGTATTCCTTGTCGTATTGTTCAGTTTTCATATAATCCATTGCATAATCCATAAAGTCTGGCTCACAGTCATTGTGGGCGTTCTCAGGTAGTAAAGCACCCTGCTCTTGTAGTTCTAATACAAAGTTTCCAATCTTACTCATCATTTTCCTCCCAAAGATAACCAAGTTCATCGGCTAGTAGGTCAACGACTTCCTCTTTAAAATTGTATTCAAACTCATCTTGGTAGGCTTTAGACCAACGCCCCTCTCTATCACCCGTAAAGGTGTAGTCAGCAAGTTCTTTTAGTTGTGTGATTGCTTTGTGAACAACATCAATGTTATTAACCTCTAGCGTTAAGCAGTTGTTATTAATGTGGTGTTGGCTTGTGATGGTGATACATTCAGCATGAGCATACATTTCTGCAAGTGCGTTCTCTCTGTGGTATTGGTGGTCGGTGATATAATCATCCCCAATCTTGAAATCTGTTTCTCTCATAATTATTCCTTTGTTTTATTGTGTGTTGAGTGTCTAAGTATATACTATTTCTTTATCTGTGTGGGGATTATCATATAAATCAATAACCCAAAATAAACAATAGACATTACCCATATCATTACTGTTAATTTTTCCATCATTTCTCCACAACAGTTAAAGTACGTTCACGCTTATCATCACCAATCGTTGCAACTACTAATGCTTCATCAAGCAGGGTAGTAACGTGTCGCTTTACTGTTGATAGGCTTAAATCTCTGAAATAAGGGTGTTTAGATATGCCATTGATAGTGATAGCAGGGTGGTGAGCAATAAGACACAGAATCGCAAAGTTATTGTCAGTCAATCGCATACCTTTGTTTAGGTTAATTCTCTCGTTCAGTTCTCTCGCCATTGTTAATTTGTGCCAAGTCTTTTGTAGTTCGTAATTATTTAGCATTTGCTACCTCGTGTCGTTGTTGTTCGTTAATAGTTTGTTCAATCATTCCGTCAATGTCTGACCAATCCATATTCATTACTTCATCTTCAGCGTTCCCCCACTGTTCATCAGTAACGTATTGGTCGTTCAAGCCATCAAACATTTCTTTTTCCCACCAAGTAACGATAATTTCCTCGTCTTGGTTGGGCATTTTTTGCATTATTGCAATCAAGTTTTTAATCTTCATTTCTTCTCCCCTTTATTTATAATTTTTTCATTAAAATCAAGTGCTTGTGTCATTTTCCAAGTTATCCATAAAATAAATAACCCTATCAATATTTGCTCAATCATAATATCTCCTTGCCTGATTTAAGCAGGTCTGTTAATGCTTCTTTATCTAAGTACCATACAATATCTTCGGGGTGTTCTTCCATCGCTTCACTTATATCTTTATAAGCACCTAACTTTATAAACACACCGTCATAATGCCACCCATAATAATCAATCATATCGTATCTCCATACTTATCAAAACTACCCATAATAATAGGCACTCCAATCAACTCACCATCTTTATCAAACTGAGCGTTGGTTCTAAACCTAGCCCAAATATTATTATCAATAGTTGAGGTGGCAATATCACCCACATCACTGTCGGTTAATGTCTTGTCGTTGTACTTGAGAAATTCAGCCATATTCTTATTCTCATAGGCTAGTCTATCCCTTTCCTCTTTTACTTCTATGAAGTAATCAGCATTTACTGTTATATTCATACTTCCTCCTTTGTTCCGTTCCAATCAATAGAAATGACTTCAGCATTATGAATACCTTTAGCATCATTACGTGCTTCTGTCATTATTTTATCTTTATCAGTTTCATCTGTTTCCATTACAAAATAGAAATACTTACCCTGCTCAATACAACTAACTTCGAATCTGTCCATTACTCCACTCCTATTAGTACAACTTCATCTTGAATGTCAAACTCTTTATCGCTATGTTGGTGTTCAACATCAACTAACCAAAAGTTCTCGTGCCTTGTGTCATCTCCATCGCTCTCAGTAACTCTAACTTCAGCGTTAGGTGGTAACTCTTTAAGGCGTTTTATTAAATCTGATACAGTCATACTTCCCCTCTAAGATAACTTGGTAAATCTGCATCTTTAAAAATTAAATCACCAAACATACCACCAAATCTAATACTTGAATCTATTTTTTTAGCCTTGTTTTGAGCCTTGCGTTTTGTATCGGCTTGAACTATCAAATTGATATAAGGGGTGCGTGTCGAATAATCTCCATACCCAAATTCTGCTGTGTTATCGGTTTCAAACTTCATGCTAATAATGTAATATTTTTCCATATTAACTCCCTTTTAGCGGTCTAAAAAAACTGTCAAGTTCTGACTCAGTTGTTTTAATCCCTTTTAATTCATTTTGGAATTTATACTTGGAGAGAATCGTTACTTGATTATGAATCTCAGTTAGTGCATCATGACTTGCTTGATTAGTAACTAATTCTTCTAAGTTATCTAACAACCCTAGATAGTGATTAGTAAACTCTTTAAGATTAAGATTGCCGTTTAAAACTTCAATAGTTTTGTTTTTGTTCATTATTCACCGCCTTTTGTTTTAGTTATATACCTTGCTTGATTGCTTGGTATGTGGTTCATTATCCATAGTTTATTATGATAGTCAATAGGCATTATAGAAAATAGTTTGATAAAACCTATAAGTCATTGATTAACCTACATAAATCTATTGAAAATAATTTCGATTAACTCATATAGTCGTTAAGCCTTATAGGTATAGGCTCGTACATTGCATATTGTGTATATAGGTGTACGGCTTTAGATTGAAAAATATCATTATTAACTTTTTACCCTAAAAACAAGGGATAGAATAAGTATATATTTATTTTTAAATAAAGTTATTCAGGGGTTTTTATTAGTCTATAATACGAAGTAGTTAATCAAGGAATTAACAACAACAAAAAACAAAAGGAATAAAACAAAATGAGAATTACAACCAAAATATTAGAAGATAGAATTGACTATTTAAATGAATTAACAAACAATCCAAAAACACCACGCACTCAGACAAACGGAAAATTAGTATCTAATGTAGGGAATTATCATCTTGATGGTGCTTATGGTGGATATGAGTTATATCAAATGCACAATTCAGGCGGTGGTGTTGATAATCCATTGAGAAGTGGGCATATACCAAAAAAAGAATTATATAACCTAATTAATGCCTTTATTAGTGGTATTCAATCAGTTAAATACAATAAAGGGGTGTAATTATGACAAACAATAGCAAAATGAAAGGCTGGATTGTATTTTATAAAGACAATCAATTAGAATTAGAAGTAAAAGACTTTGACAGTTTATATAGTGCTAAACAATACGCCATTAAACATTTTAAAGTATCAAAAAATAATGAGTGGCGTGTTAATTTAGAAGTCGCATATTAAAGGGGATATTATGAATATAACAATAAAAAGGCAAGTGATTATGGGTTCTGATATGTATCAACATGCTTTAAGTGATATAGAACCATTAAATTATACAAATGAAACAGATATGTTTAATATGGTTAAAAATGATAAACTACCTATTCAATATAAAAACTCAGACTGGGTTCAAGTTATGAATATAAAACCAGTAGAAGGCGGTATTAAATATTGTAACTGGCAGCGGTTCTACATTTATAAAAACTAAGCATTAACTTAATAATATTAAAGCACTCGAAAGGGTGTTTTTTTACGCCCAATGAATTAAACAAGGGCTTATATCTTTTGATAGTAGTATCAAGCATTGAATTGCTTATGTTATTGCCACGATCAAAACACAGACAATAAAAAACCCGCGTATTAAAGCGGGTTCGGTTGTGTTGTGGTTAGTGTTTAGTAATAATAATATTCTGCTGGTAATTCAGGTTCTGACAGTGATTCAGAATCAGAGTCTTTTAGCATATCTAAGATAATGTTATACTGTTTAAAGTTTAAACTATCCACTTCTAAAAAGATTAAAGCCTTCGCAATAGAATAGTGCATTGTATCACCGTTGTTAAATTTAATTAACGCGTGTTCGTATATATCCACTACTTTCATTGTTTCATTTACTTTGTCTGTTGTATTCATAATTTACCGCCTTTTGTTTAGTGTTGTATCAATAGCAAAACGCCACTGATGCAATCATTATACCACAGTGTAGAATAAGACTACACCTATATAATAAACTTTCACTGAATAGGATAAATAACCACTACCCTATAAACATTTGCCCACATTGACACTAAAACTACACATAAAGCGTCATGTTTTGCCCACTTTAGAGATAAACACACAGGGGGAGGCTCATTGTGTTGCTGAGAAGTATTAATTTACCACCCATAGCACAAGAAATGAACTTTCAACTTTACTACACCTATTACTGTACTCGGATAATACGACTTCGTTGACTAAACGAAACGCTATCTGCAATAACTCGGTTGTAATAGATAGTTAGTAATAGTTATACTCTGCAATGACTAACTGGAAAGAGTTAAGGAAGATTTTAACTGATAAAACCTATACTGTCAAATGCTAATATATAGTTAATTAAATGTATTATCTGATATGATGTAACTTGTTTAACCTCTTACTGGGAGATAATTAAATATGGAAAAGAAGAGAAGGGGTAATCCTGCGTTTATTAAAGGGCAGGTTGCTTATCCTGATAAACCTATTGGTGGAAGACCTAAAGGTAAAAAGAACAAGATGACGCTTCTTGCACAACAGATGATGACTGACCGTGGTCCTATGATTGTTGAGAAAGTTATGGGTATGGCACTACAAGGTGATGTTCATTGCTTGAAGATGTGTATGGATAGAATACTACCTGTTCATAAAGCTGTTGATTCCTCTAAAACTAAACAAGACTCACAGATTGTGATTAATGTTGGTACGTCTGCTGATATACAAGCTAAGATTTCTGAAACACCTGTTGAGAGGTTAGTTAATCCCGAAACTAAAGAAGATGATGTTGTTATTGCTGAGATAGAGGGGGAAGTAAGATGAGTGAGATTAATATTGATTTACATCCTGCTCAATTAGAGATATTCAATTCAGAGAAACGGTTTAAGGTTGTGGCTGCTGGGCGTAGGTTTGGTAAGAGTAGGTTAGCTGCTTGGATATTGTTAATTAAAGCTCTTCAATCTGACGAGAAAGATGTATTCTACATTGGTCCTACGTTTCAACAAGCTAAAGACATCATGTGGTTGATGCTGAAGGAATTAGGTGAGCCTTTTATTGCCGCAGCTCACGAGAATACCGCTGTATTAACTTTGACAAATGGGCGAAGGATATATTTGAAAGGGTCTGATAGACCTGATACATTACGTGGTGTTGGTTTGGCTTATGTTGTGCTTGATGAGTATGCTTCTATGAAGCCTGTGGTGTGGGAACAGATTATTAGACCTACATTAGCAGACGTAAGAGGTGGTGCTTTGTTTATTGGCACACCTGCTGGTAAAAATCACTTCTATGACCTATATACTGATGCTTTAAACGATGATGACTGGGAAGCGTTCCAGTTTAACTCAACTGATAATCCTTTTATTCCAGAAGATGAGATTGAGGCTGCTTCTAAGTCTATGTCCTCTATGTCATTTAGACAAGAGTTTGAGGCATCCTTTGAAACCTTCTCTGGTGGCATCTTTAAAGAGGAATGGTTTAAGACTGAGCCAGAACCCGATGAAGGTAACTATGTTATTGCTATTGACCCTGCTGGTTTTGAAGCTGTTGAGAAAGAACGTAACTTAAAACGCTCAAGACTTGATGAAACTGCTATTGCTATTGTTAAAATTGATAGAGATAGGTGGTGGGTTAAAGATATTCTCCACGGAAGATGGAATATTAAAGAAACAGCCAAGAAAATACTTAAATCTGCATCGATTGTTGAATCTTCTACTGTAGGTATTGAAACTGGCTCACTTAAAAACGCAATCATGCCTTATTTAGAGGATGAAATGCGTACTCAAGGTCAATATGTATCGATTATTGAAATGAGACATGGTGGAAAGAAGAAAAACGACAGAATTGTATGGGCTTTACAAGGAAGAATGGAACATGGGCAGATAACTTACAACGAAGACCGTGATTGGAAGCCTTTTGTATCGCAAATGCTTGATTTTCCTAATAGATTATCACACGATGATATGTTAGACGCCCTTTCCTACATTGACCAAGTGAGTGTTGCAGACTTCGCCCACACTATTGAATTAGATGATGATTGGCAACCTGAAGATGCTGTCGCTGGGTATTAGTAAGCCATTGATTTTTAACGAAAAATAAAATACTTGCACTTTATATTTACTTTATGATATATTACGCCTAAATTCCTAGGGAAATCAAACACTTATATGTTCGATAACAAAGAAACACAATATCAAGCCCTATCTTCATGGTTGACGTACCGCCTAGAAGGATGGAGAACTCACCGTGATATAAATTATGTCACTCAATGGGATGAATATTACAGACTTTGGCGTGGTATCTGGTTGCAATCAGACCGTATGCGTAAGTCTGAGAAATCAAGAATCATTGCTCCTGCTTTACAACAAGCGGTTGAGTCATCAGTTGCAGAATTAGAAGAAGCTACCTTCGGTAGAGGTAAATGGTTTGACATTCAAGACGATATGTTGGACCAAGACAAGACTGACGCTGAATATGTCCGTAATCTACTACAAGAAGACCTAGAAAAGACTGGTGTTAAAGATGCCATCTGTGAGGTGTTCTTAAACGGTGCTATTTATGGTACTGGTATTGGTAAGATTGTTGTTGAACAGAATATAGAGCGTGTTCCACAAGAAGTTCCTGTTGATGGAACAATGACCACTACTCGTGAGTTACTTGAGATACCTATTATTGATGTTAAGGTAGAAGCTATTTCTCCTAAAGAATTTCTGATTGACCCTTCTGCTAACTCGATTAATGAGGCATTAGGTGTTGCACACGAAGTTATTAAACCTAGATACCATGTTGTTGAAGGTATTAAATCAGGTATTTATCGTGATGTACCTTTAGATGGTGACTACGATACTATTAGATTCGGCTTTGACCCTGAAATTAAACAAGCTGATGAATCAGATAACGTAAAGATTACAGAATACTGGGGCTTAGTACCTAAGAGATTCTTAAAGAAGAACAAAGACACCGATGACTTTGAATATACTAAGAAAGATGAGTTGGTCGAAGCTGTTGTAACGATTGTTAACGATGAATATATCCTAAGAGCTGAAGAAAACGCCTTTATGATGAAGGATAGACCTTTCATTGCATACCAACATGACATTGTTCCTAATAAATTCTGGGGTAGAGGTGTTTGTGAGAAGGGTTACAACCCTCAAAAAGCACTAGACACCGAAATGAGAGCTAGAATTGACTCTCTTGCCCTAACAACTACACCTATGATGGCGGCAGATGCAACTAGATTGCCTCGTGGTGTCAAGTTTGAGGTTAGACCTGGCAAAACTATACTAACAAATGGTGACCCAAGAAATGCTATTATGCCTCTTACTTTGGGAACTACAGACCAATCTACATTTTCCCAGGTTGCCTCACTTCAAAACATGATTCAGATGGGTACTGGCTCTGCTGATGTCGGTAATGCTGATAGAGCTACCTCTTCTGGTATGTCTATGGCACAATCTGCCTCAATTAAGAGACAGAAACGTACATTAATGAATTTCCAAAACACGTTCCTTATCCCAATGATTAATAAATCAATGTGGCGTAAGATTCAGTTTGATGTTGACCGTTACCCTGTATCAGATTACAAGTTTGTTCCATATTCTACTATGGGCATCATGGCTAAAGAGTTAGAAATGACTCAAATGGTACAGATGTTACAAGCTATTCCTAAAGATTCACCTGCTTTCAATGTTATTTTGTTGTCTATGATGCAAAACTCATCTATACATAATAGAGATGCGATTGTTCAGCAACTTACACAAGGTAATCAGCCTAATCCAGAAGCAGAACAGATGCAACAGATGCAAATGCAGATGGCTATGCAACAAGCACAGGCAGATATTGCTAAAACTAATGCTGAAGCTGAAGAGGAAAAGGCAAAAGCAATCAAGTGGCAGGCAGAAGCTGCTAACTTACAGCCAAATCAAATTGATATGCAAGAGAAAATGCTTAAATTACAGAAAGATGCGATTAGTTTACAAAAGACTCAAGCAGATATTGCTAGTAAGAACATGGACACTGAAAGAACATACCCTGAAGTTGACCATTTACGTTCTGAAACAGCTCTTAATATGGCAAATGCTAGAAAGATTGCTCAAGAAACAGAAATTAATAGATTTGTTCAATGAAACCAGATGAACAATTCTTAAAAGATAGATTAGACTTATTTGAAACAGAGGGTTGGTTAGACCTGATGGAAGAATTAAAGAATATAGAGATTAGTGTTAGAGATGTTGACACTATGAATAACGAAAAAGACCTTTGGCACGCTAAGGGTCAGTTAATGATGCTAGGATTAATGTTAAGCCTAGAATCGGCAACTAAAATAGCGATGGAGAACCTGGAAACAGACCCATTATAAAGTAACTTCATAACCCTTCGGGGCGGAGACCAAGTAAATGAGTATAGTAGTAGATACAGCACCAGAAGGTGTAGCAGAACAGGTAACAGAAACTCCTGTGGTTGTAGAGGAAGTTCAACAAGAGCCAACTTATGAACCACCAGAGAAGTATGCTGGGAAGACATTAGAGGATGTGATTAATATGCACCAAAACGTAGAAAAAGCGTTTGGTAGGCAAGGGCAAGAGGTAGGTCAACAGCGACAAATGATTGACCAACTGATGCAACAATCACAAGCTAATCAAGCTACTGAAACGACAGAAGAAGCTGTGAATTTCGAGGATAGTTTTTACGATGACCCTGCTAAGGCAGTAAATTCAGCGATAGAAAACCATCCAGAGATTCGCAAAGCTCGTGAAGCTAATGTAAAGGGCGCACAAAATGCTAACCTTTCACAATTAGAGTCAACACACCCTGATTTTATGGATGTTGTTGGTGATAAGAAGTTTCAAGAGTGGGTAGGGAAGAGTGGTATTCGTACCGAGCTGTTCCGTAGAGCTGATGCTAATTATGATTTTAATGCTGCAAATGAATTATTAGGTACTTGGAAACAAATATCAATGATTGGAAAGACAAAAGAAGTAAACAAACAGCAGAAAGAATCTAGGCAAAAGGCAATGCGACAAACCAGTTCAGAGACTCGCTCTTCAGGTGACTCAGTCGGTGGTAAGAAGATGTATCGTAGAAGTGATTTAATTGCTCTACAAAGAACTGACCCATCTAGGTATGAGGCACTCGGTGACGAGATTATGGCAGCATACGCAGAGGGTCGGGTTAAATAATAATACTCAATAAGGAGAAATGATATGGCTTTAGGCACAAATCAAGTAACAACCGCTGTAGCAAATAATTTCATCCCTGAACTATGGTCGGATGAAGTTATTGGTGCTTACAAAACAAGCTTAGTTTTAGCAAACTTAGTTACAAAGATGTCTCACAAAGGTAAGAAAGGTGATACTATTCACATTCCTAAACCTGCTCGTGGTTCAGCTTCTGCTAAAGCAGCTAATACACAAGTTACACTTTCAGCTGCTACTAATACTACAGTTGATATTTCAATCAACAAACACTACGAATACTCGAAGTTAATCGAAGACATCGCAGACGTACAAGCTTTAGCTTCAATGCGTAAGTTTTATACTGATGACGCTGGTTATGCTTTAGCTCAACAAGTTGAAACTGACTTGTTTGGTACAATGACTGGTGGTTCTTTCGTTAAGGCTGATGGTACTGCTTGGTCTTCAGGCGCAGGTGGTGTTATGACTGACGCTGGTATTCGTGCTATGATTCTTACATTAGATAACGCTGACGTTCCTATGGATGGTCGTTCTCTAATCTTACCTCCAGTTGCAGCTTCTACGTTGTTAGGTCTAGCTCGCTTTACAGAGCAAGCTTTCACTAACACTAATGATGCTATTAAGACTGGTAAGATTGGTAATATCTACGGTATGGAAGTATTCGTAACTAACTCTGCTCCTACTACTGGCTCTAACCGTGAAGGTCTTATCCTTCATCGTGATGCTGCTGTATTAGCTGAACAGGTTGGTGTGCGTACACAGACTCAGTACAAACAAGAATACTTAGGTGACTTGTTTACTGCTGATACTATCTACGGTGTAGGTGAGTTACGCTCTGAAGCTTCTGTAGCTTTCAAAGTAACTGCTTAGTAGTTAGTTAAATGTAACCCTTGTCTAGTTGAGAGGGTTATCTTGAATTAATTACAGGTTGGTTATGCCAATATTTAGTTATAAATGTAACAATGAACACGTCACAGATAATATAATATCTTACGACAAACGTGAAGAACCGCAAGTCTGCTCAGAATGTGGAGAACCTTCTTACTTTAAACAGACTTTCTGTACCAACTTTCAATTCGGCAAAGATTACAGCTCTTATGCTGCTGATACTAAAAGATGGAATACAAGAGAGAATCATAGATTAGGAAAAGGTTGATATGAGTATTGATAGAGGACATGGAATTGCAACATCATCGGTTTTAGCAGATAGCTATGACTTAGATGCTCTAATTGCAGATACAGTTGCTGCAAAAGCAGCAGCCCTTGCAGCACAAGCTTCAGCTGAGACAGCAGAAACTAATTCAGCTACTTCAGCTACAGCATCAGCGGCATCAGCAGCTAGTATTACAGGCGCACAGACAGCAACAGCAGCCAGCGCAGCAGCAGCTTTAGTATCAGAGAACGCAGCACAGTCATCAGAAGACGATGCGACTACAGCTCAAACAGCAGCAGAGTTAGCAGAGACACACGCAGAGACAG
>OBJC01000152.1_pt1 | contig 11938 bp, 10 predicted proteins | sample 1481521 | NCBI WGS metagenome assembly OBJC01 (sample SAMEA2341961, study PRJEB22496) | metagenome | biome: marine; feature: hydrothermal vent; material: water | place: Pacific Ocean | collected 2011/2012 | reverse complement strand
GTGGTTAGTTGCTGAGCAGGCAAGGCCTGCTCAGTAGACCATAGGCCTTGCTTTAGTACTTCAGCGATGGCTTGGTTGTTTTGTGGGTGAATAATTAGGCCGTCATTGGGCACGGTGCGTATTAGGTGATGAAATTGTTTTTGGATATCTTTGAGAGAGTCGAAGATGTCAGCATGGTCAAATTCAAGATTATTGATCACTAAAGTTTTTGGGTGGTAATGTACAAACTTTGAGCGCTTATCAAAAAAAGCGGTGTCGTATTCATCGGCTTCAATCACAAAGAAGTTTGAATCAGTCAGGCGTGATGACACGCCAAAATCTTCAACCACACCGCCAATCAAAAAGCTGGGATTGTAGCCCGCGTATTCTAAGATACAAGCGAGCATACTCGCCGCTGTGGTTTTGCCGTGAGTGCCTGACACGGCTAATACCCACTTATCACGCAGGACGTTTTCACTCAGCCATTGCGCACCCGAAGTATAAGTGTATTGCTTGGTGAGAATTTCTTCCACACATTCATTGCCACGCGATAGGGCATTGCCAATAATAAAGACATCGGCTTTGGGCATGTCAGCCAGGTTATAGCCATGAGTGTAATCAATATTTTGCTCATCCAATTGCGTGCTCATCGGCGGATATATGCCTTGATCTTGGCCAGTAACTTTGTGGCCGAGTTGTCTGGCAATCAATGCCAGTGAGCCCATGAATGTACCAGCAATGCCTAAAATGTGTATGTGCATTGTTATTTGGCTTGAAATTTTAATGAAGCAGAGTTAATACAATAACGCTGTCCTGTGGGTGCAGGGCCATCAGGAAATACATGGCCAAGGTGCGAATCACAGTTTTTGCATCTGATTTCTACGCGGGTCATGCCATGGGCGTTATCTTCGATTGAAGAGACGCTGTCAGCCGTGGCAATGTCATAAAAACTGGGCCAGCCAGTGCCAGAATCAAACTTAGTTTCGGATGAAAATAGCACTTGATCGCAGCAAATACAAGTGTAATCACCTTGCTCATGATGATTGACATATTGGCCAGTAAACGGTGCTTCCGTACCGCACTGTTGGGTGACTTTAAACTGTTCTGGCGTTAATTTAGATAAATCCATTCGTGTATTATATGGGCATTTAAACCATTCTTCTTCATAACCATGAAAAAGTATTTAGTTGGCGGTGCAGTTCGTGATCGCTTATTAGGCATTAGCGACAACAACACTGAGAAAGATTGGGTGATAGTCGGCTCATCGCCTGACGAAATGCTGGATCTTGGCTATCGTCAAGTGGGCAAAGAATTTCCGGTTTTTTTGCATCCGGGTACACAAGAAGAATATGCACTGGCTAGGTTAGAGCGTAAAGTTGGTAAAGGTTACAAAGGCTTTGAGTTTGATACTTCAAAATCAGTCACACTTGAGCAGGACTTATCACGCCGTGATTTAACCATTAATGCGATTGCTGAGAAAGATGGGGAATTGTTTGATCCCTTTAACGGCCAAGAGGACTTAAACAACGGCTTGTTAAAACACGTATCTGATGCTTTTAGTGAAGACCCAGTGCGTGTATTACGTGTAGCACGATTTGCTGCACGATTTAAAGTATTTGGCTTTAAGGTAGCACATTCAACCCATCGATTGATGAAAGACATGGTCACCTCAGGCGAGGTCGATGCATTGACACCTGAACGCGTCTTTAAAGAGCTTGAGAAAGCACTGTCTTATGAAACACCGTCGGCGTTTTTTAAGGTGTTATCAGCTTGTGGTGCTGATGCAAGGGTTTTCCCGATGCTGAGTCATAATGCACACACAACCCATGACAATGAGTTTGAATTTTTAGATCGTCTGAATACCCATAATCCAGTGATTAAATTTGCTGTTTGGTTGCATAATGAGCGCGTCGATACCATTGAGCAACTATGTCAGCATATTAAATGCCCTAAGGAATACACACAACTTGCAACACTAACGAGTCAGTGGCGAGTGATTGCCGATCAATTAGAGCAGCAAGATGCAGAAGGGGTGTTGGCATTTTTTAATCGAACCGATGCACTCAGGCGCAAAGAGCGTTTTGAGCAATTACTTGCAATATTTGTTTTGTTGGGTATTGAGGTTGAGCCGATAAAGCAACTGCGTGATCAATTGGGTTCGATAGATATTGCTAGTCTTGATAAAAGCAATATTGCTAAGGCAATTCAGGATAAGAAGTTGTCAATTATTGCGTTATTTTACAACTCGACAAAGTGAATCGTATTCACAATATTCACAAGCGCCTTTAGTCGGTAGCACTTCGGCATCACCTTGTTGATAATCTAAGCTGGTTTGGTCTAGTTGTTGTTGCCAGAGTTTGAGCTGTTGGTCCCAATCGGTGCAAGACTTTTGCCCAGAAGTTTTTTTAGGTAAAGAGTCTTTGTCTCTAGCCAAACCGGTGATACTAATTTTATCTGCTGCTGGCTTGATAAAGGCAATGCCATCAGCTGGATTGGTGGTGGCGTAAATGGGCAATTGCGGCTCTTTGATTGGATTTCCACACCAAGGGTTGCTTGGTAAGTTGCCGGTCTTGTAATCAAAGATAATGCGGTCGCCATTGTCCATTTCATCAACACGATCAAGGCGCGTGTTAAAGTGCAAACCAGCAACATTGGCTTCAATGGTTTGCTCAGTGGCAATCACTCTAAAGGCATCACGTTGTTTTTCGGTGGCAATGAATTTATGAATCAATTGTTGTAGTCGGTCGTGCTCAATTTGGGTAAAGCCGGAGCGTCCATAACGCTTTAATTCATTTTGAATGGCGGTATCGATGAGCTGATTTAATTTATCTTCACTGTAAGCGATCAAATCAGTAGAAGATTGTACTTGTCGATAGATAGATTCCAATACTTTGTGAACCACATCTCCTTGCTCTGCACGGTTAAGGCCGAGATGTGGCGCGTCAAATTTTTTGATATTAAGGCGATGGGCGAAGCCTTTAAAGGCGCAAGCCATTTGATCTTTTAGAATACCCACGCCGCCACTCACCTGCTTGTCAGCTAGTGGCACGGCTTGAGTATCGTTAATGGTTTCTAATAGGGCGGGCTGATGTGGCTGTTTGGGTGTTTCGATTTCGTTATTAAAAGGCAGTAGCGGTGATCTGTGTTGCTCGCTTTCAAAGTGAGTTTTGGCATAAGAGAAGTTCACTTGATCAGATAAATTGATTAAGTTGTTCAGCGTATCTTTGGCATCTTTGGCAATCAGTTCAAAATTACTGTGAGGAATTTGATGTTGTGCGGCAATGTCATTAGGAATAAAACGTGGCGCATTAAGCGCTGCTGGCAAGAAATCATCGGTCATGCCGAGCACCCACGCCTCGTCAAAATACAGGCCTTCTGCTTCCAAACTGCCGAGTATTTGAATCGGAGTTTTGGCAGATTGTGCTTGGAAAATCACTTGGGATAACCAAGTTTGTAAATCGACAACGGCTTGTGATGCACTAACTTTATCGGTGATTTGGGCTAATTGATTTAGCCCCAAGCTGGTTTGCTGGTATTTGTTAAATAATTGGTATTCGACACTAGAGAGGGTTCTGTCTGTTGCAAAGCCCCAAGCTAGCAAATACGTGTTAAAGCTTAACAACCATTGATCGTGTTTTTGCCGGCCACTTACGGCTTTAGAGCTAATGTTATTAATAAGTGCATCCAATAAAGGTGTGTTAATTAGATGCGGACTAAGTTGGTTTAATTTGAAGTGTGTTTGTGACCAAGATAAAACTTGATTCACCAATAATGCTCGGCTTGATTGCTCAACTTGGGCGTGAGCAATATAGGGCGAGGTGATAACGGCGTTAAAGGTCTCGGTACTAATGCGGTTGCTTTGCAGTTGTTGAGAGAGCTGTAACACTGAAAGTAAGTGCCGAATGAATGGGTAATCAGTCAGCGGCAAACCTAGAGAAATGTTGTAGGCTTTTTGTCCCGTGCCAACCAGTACATCGTCGAAGACTTGATCAAAAATTGATTTTATCTGATGGTGTTCACTATTGAGTTGTGGACTGACAATGGCAATGTGTTTTTCTGGGTGTTTGCTGTGTAAATCCTTAGCCCAAGTGGCAACATGAAAAATTTCATCAGAGGTTGTGTTAAAGGTTTGGTTGCTACTGTGTGTGTTTGGCTGATTTGCGCTTAGGACTTGATGGCCAATATTGGCAAACAAACCTGATTGCTCAGGTGTAAGTGTTTTAAACCCATAAAGATAGGGTTGGCTAATTTCACGATCACGATTTAAGATGAGTGTGGATAGGTCATTGACATCAAGCACATTAAGCGTCAATTTGGTTTGCTGATAATCCAACATCCAAGCGCTAAATAACTCACTATTTTGATGATGTGAATCAAGTAATTGCGTGGGGTTGATTAAATGCGCATGGCAATAATCCATATTTTTTACCACTTCGTCTAGTAGGCGAGTATCAACTATTTGACCTAAGCGCGTCATGGATTGATTGATGAGTGTTCTAGATTCGATGGCTGAAATAAGGCGCTTGGATGAGTTGGGATTAATGGCTTTCCAAGTGTTCTGTAGGTATTGTTTCCAAGCAAAAGTCTGAGGGAGTGCTGAGGTGCCTCGTTGCAGGTTCCAAGTTTTTTTAAAAGCTAAGACTTGTCGATTGTTAGCCAGAACAACACTGTCTTGAGCGGTTAGAGATGCTAGATTGGCATTAATCCACATAGCCGAAGAAGGTGTTGAGTCGGCCCCAAATTGTCTCTAGACCTTGTTTTTTTAAACTGGAAAAAAGCTGCACCTCTACATAAGGATGCGGTTCAATAGCACGCCTGACTTTGAGTAGTGCATTGCTCGCCGCCCCTTTTTTGAGTTTGTCTGATTTGGTTAGTAAAATTTGCGTGGGTAGGTTGATACTGACGCACCAGTCCAACATCATTTGGTCGAATTTTGTGAGTGGGCGACGTACGTCCATTACCAAAACTGCGCCCGCCAAGCAACGACGTTTTTCAAAATATTCACTCATGTCAATGTGCCATTGCCGTTTAATGCGTTCAGGTACTTTAGCATAACCGTAACCGGGCAAATCAACCAAACGACGGTTTTCATCTAATTCAAAAAATACCAAATGTTGTGTTCTGCCAGGTGTACGTGATACTTTGGCTAATTTATTTTGCAAAGTGAGTGTATTGATAGCGCTTGATTTTCCAGCGTTAGAGCGTCCGGCAAAAATTACCTCAAAGCCTTGGTCGTCCGGACAACCTTTGAGCGATGGGCATGAGAGTAAAAACTTGGCTTGAGGGTAGGAATTGCGCATTATGGAAAACGGTGTATAATAAAAAATTCGTGGTGGGAGTAGACATCATTATATAAAGGTTCACGGCGAGACTAAGCGTCATTTTTTTTAAATAAGGAGAGAGTAATGAAAAAAGTTTTATTAGTAGCAGCAGCGGCTGCATTATCAGTAGGTTCGTTTTCAGTTCAAGCGTCTGGCGAAGCAATGTATAACAATTTAGGTTGTTCAGGTTGTCATGGTGCTGGTGGTAACTCAATGGTGCCATCGTACCCTTCACTAGCGGGTAAAGATGCTGGCTGGATTTTTGACCAGTTAAAAGACTTTCAGTCTGGCAAACGTGTAGACCCAACAATGAATGCAATGGCGCCAATGGCTGCAGGCCATGAGCAAGCAATTGCAGATTTCCTATCTGGAAAATAAATTACTGACGGTTTTTATAAACCGAATCTGTAATTTTTAGGATTTAAGTTTAAATCCTATATTATGATAAGCCGATATTGAGTATAATATCGGCTTATTTTTTTGCAAAAAGGAAACCCGTGAATAAATTAGCATTAATTTTTACTGCAGTACTGGCTTTAGCCTCAACACACACTTTAGCGGCAGGCGATGCAGCACTTGGTCAAACCAAATCGGCGACTTGTATTGGTTGTCATGGCGTTAGCGGAAACTCAGTGGTACCAAGTTTTCCTAAATTAGCAGGCCAAAGCCAAGCTTATTTATTGAAACAGTTAAGAGAATTTAAAACTCACGATCGTACAGATGCTACGATGGCTGGAATGGTAGCGCCATTAACCGATACTGACATGCAAAACATTGCTGCGTATTATGCTTTACAAACGGTGACACCAGGCGTAGCTAAGAAAGATGCCAATATTGCCCTAGGTGAAAAAATCTATCGTGGTGGCAAGAAGTCCACAGGTACAACAGCTTGTATTGCTTGTCATGGCCCACAAGGAAAAGGCATTCCGGCTGCAGGCTTTCCGGCATTAGGTTCACAGCATGCTGCTTATGTGGCTAAGCAGCTTAAGTTGTTTCGTCAAGACTCAATCAATGCACAAACGGGTTCGACTAAACCAAGCAGAGCTAACGACTATGAAGGCATGATGATTAACTTCACTAAGAGTTTAACCAACACAGAAATTGATGCAGTTTCTGAATACATTGCTGGTCTACACTAAAACTTAATCTTTGAAAATTAAAAAAAAGGCAGTCCTGACTGCCTTTTTTATTGCACATGAAAATACAGCCCCATCGGGTATAATTCATTCTTTTTTAAGCACAATATCGGATTTATAATAAATGAAAACTTCACTAGAAACATTAGACGGCCTTAAAAGATCATTAACGGTTAAATTACCTGCAGATATCTTTAAACAGAAAACAGATGCAGTTTTGCAAAAAATGGCCTCACAAGTCGCCATTGATGGTTTTAGAAAGGGCAAAGTGCCTTTGTCTATTTTGCGTAAGCAGTTTGGTGATAATGCAACTTCAGATGCAGTGAATGACATTGTTAACGAAACTTTAGTGGATGCATTGGCAGAGGTAAAAGTAACGCCAGCAGCACGACCAACCATTACTAAAATAGACTCAAAAGACAAAGAGGAATTTTCTTACACGGTTGAATTTGAAGTTTATCCTAAGATTAAAGTGGCTGATTTTTCTAAGTTAAAAATCGAGCAAACCAAAGTAAAAATTACCAAAGCCGATGAAGAAAAAACCTTAGAAGGTTTAATCACTCAATCAACTGAATATAAATCTGTAAAGCGTAAATCTAAAGAAGGCGATCAAGTAACGATTGACTTTGAAGGCATTATGAATGGCAAAGTATTCGATGGCGGCAAATCAACTGACTTTCAATTGATATTGGGCAAAGGCTCAATGATTAAAGGCTTTGAAGATGGCCTAACTGATGTTGCCCCCGGAAAATCAATCAGCTTGGATTTAACTTTCCCTAAAGATTATCATGCGCCACAGTTAGCAGGCAACGAAGTTACTTTTGAAATCACTGTAACAGATGTGGCCTCTCCTAAAGCGCCTAAGTTAGATGATAAATTTGCTGAAAAATTTGGCGAAAAAGACATGGATGCCTTGAAAAAGAGCATGAAAGAGCAAATGCGTGTTGAGATTGACAACCGTCTTGCAGAAGAGAATAAAAATGCAATTTTTGATGCGTTGTTAGCGGCAAATAATTTTACTGTGCCGCAAGCCAGTATTGATAGTGAGGCGCAGAACTTGCTTCAAGAAATGCAAGAACGCATGCAGCAACAAGGTATGCAACCTCAAGCCGATCTAGAAGCCTCTGCCTTTAATACAGAAGGCGAGCGCCGTGTTAAATTAGGCTTGTTGATTGGTGAAGTTGCGAGCAGCAATAACCTTACTGCAAGCAAAGAACAATTGGATGCTAAGTTAGAAGAAATGTCACAGATGTATGGCGAAAATGCACAACAAATGATAGACTACTACAATGAGGATCCAACCAGACTCACACATGTTGAGCTATTAGTGGTTGAAAAAATGGTGCAAGAAGTTGTTTTAGAAAAGGCAGCTGTTACCGTTAAAAATAAAAAGTTTCAGGAAGTAACACAACAAACATAAATGACAATTCAAAACTTAAATCAAATCCCAATGGTGGTGGAGCAATCTGCCCGAGGCGAACGCGCTTATGATATTTATTCGCGCCTTTTAAAAGAACGTGTTATTTTCTTAGTAGGTCCTGTTGAAGATTACATGGCTAATGTGATTGTAGCTCAATTGTTATTTTTAGAATCTGAAAACCCAGATAAAGACATTCACTTGTATATTAATTCACCAGGTGGGTCGGTTTCTGCAGGTTTGGCTATTTATGACACTATGCAGTTTATTAAGCCAGATGTCTCTACTTTATGTATTGGTCAAGCAGCGAGCATGGGTGCGTTACTATTAACTGCTGGTGCTGAAGGTAAACGTTTTGCCTTGCCACATGCGAGAATGATGATTCACCAACCTTTAGGTGGTTTTTCAGGTCAAGCCAGTGATATTGATATCCATGCTAAAGAGATCTTAACGGTTAGAGAAAAACTTAACAATATCTTGAAAAAGCACACAGGAAAAAGTATTGCCTCTATTCAAAAAGACACTGATAGGGATAACTTTATGTCAGCTTCTAAGTCAGCAGAATACGGCTTAATTGATAAGGTACTTACAAAACGCTAAGGAGTTTTAGTCTATGGCAGCAGATATTGAAGAATTAAATTGTTCGTTTTGTGGCAAAGCCAAGGCTGAGGTCGATCGCTTAATTGCAGGCCCAGGTGTTTACATTTGTAACGAATGTATTGAATCATGTCATGATTTAATACAAGAACAAGCACTTAAAGAAATTACAGATACTCATCAAGAGTGGGATTACACGCCTAAAGAGTTATTGCATTTTTTAAACGATTACGTGATTGGTCAAGACCACGCCAAGAAGGTGCTTTCTGTTGCAGTTTATAACCATTACAAGCGTCTACAAAGCGGTTACATTTCCAACGATGTTGAGTTAGATAAGTCCAATATTTTGATGATTGGCCCTACCGGCTCAGGAAAAACATTATTAGCACAGACCTTGGCCCGTATTTTAGATGTGCCATTCACAGTAGCAGATGCAACCACATTAACTGAAGCAGGTTATGTGGGTGATGATGTTGAAAATGTGATTAAAAGCTTATTATCCAAGTGTGATTTTGATGCAGATCGCGCAGAGCGTGGCATCATCTTTATTGATGAAATTGATAAAATTTCGCGCCGTTCAGATTCTCCTTCTATTACCCGTGATGTTTCGGGTGAAGGCGTACAGCAAGCCATGCTTAAGCTGATTGAAGGCACAGTGGCTTCAGTACCACCTCAAGGTGGGCGTAAGCACCCTAATCAAGAAACCATCGATGTAGACACCTCAAAGATTTTATTTATTTGTGGTGGTGCGTTTGGTGGTTTAGATAAGATCATCGGGAGAAGGGTTGAAAAGGCGACTGGTATTGGTTTTTCTGCTGATGTGAAAGACCTTAATACAGAGAAAACGTTAACAGATCTGTTTGACTTGATTGAACCAGAAGACTTAATCAAGTATGGCCTTATTCCTGAATTGGTGGGCCGTTTACCAGTACAAACAGCATTGAGTGAGCTTGATGAAGACGCGTTAATCCAAATTTTAACAAAGCCTAAAAATTCAGTGGTTAAGCAATTCCAAGAAGTGTTTTTAATGGAAGGTGTTAAGTTAACTTTTAGAAAAACAGCCTTATCAGAAATTGCCAAGCTGGCTATTAAACGCAAAACAGGTGCTCGAGGTTTACGTTCTATTTTAGAAGATTTGTTATTAGATACAATGTTTGAATTGCCGTCATTAGACGATGTCAATGAAGTGGTAATCGACAGAGCCGTGGTTGAGAAGAAGAAAGCGCCGTTAATGGTGTACCGTTCGGCCAAGAAATCTAAAAAAGCCAGTTAAATAGTCCGGTCTAGATAAAAATTGGAATTATTTGATCGTCAAAAAGACGCCGTAGGGCAGGGCGAGAGAACCTTGTTGGTTTATGTTGAACTGCCTTCAACGCGCAATATTCACAATGCCAAATCTGAATTTAGAGAATTAGCCGAATCGTCAGGCTTAGATATTGTTGAAGCTATTCAAGTTAATCGAAATTCGGCCAAAGCTCAATATTATATTGGCACAGGTAAGGTTGATGAAATTGCACAGATGGTTAAAGAGCTTGAGCTTGATTTAGTTATCTTTTCGCCAGAGTTATCCCCCTCTCAAGAGCGCAACCTTGAAAAAACATTAGAATGCCAGGTGATGGATCGTACTGGTCTTATCCTTGATATTTTTGCATTGCGAGCAAATTCTTTTGAAGGCAAGCTGCAAGTTGAATTGGCTCAACTTCGCCATCTATCAACTCGATTAGTACGTGGTTGGACGCATCTAGAGCGCCAAAAAGGTGGTATTGGTATGCGTGGGCCGGGTGAGACGCAACTAGAAACAGACAAGCGATTGATCGCTGTACGCATTAAAAATATTACCAAACGATTGGACAAGGTGCATAAACAGCGTGATTTAGGCCGAAAATCACGAGTTAAAAATGAACTGCCAATGATTGCATTGGCGGGTTATACCAATGCTGGAAAGTCGACTTTATTTAACACGCTGACTGATGCGGGTGTATTTGCACACGATCAACTCTTTGCCACACTAGATTCAACCATTCGACGTGTGATATTGCCAGCCTCAGGTGAGGCTGTTATTGCCGATACAGTAGGTTTTATTCAAGACTTACCTCATGACCTTGTTGATGCTTTTAAATCTACGCTAGAGGAAACAAAACGCTCTGACGTGTTACTACATATTGTGGATGCATCTGACGAATACAATATTGAAAAAATTGGTCAAGTAGAAGATATTATTTTGGAAATTGGCGCCGACAAAATCCCCACTATTTTAGTGATGAATAAGATTGATTGTTTGGCCGATTTTAAGCCAAGGATGGATCGCGATAAAGACGGTAGAATTTATCGTGTATGGATCTCAGCACAAGCAGGTTCGGGCATTGATTTTCTTTATCAAGCATTGGCAGAACAGCTTAGTGGTATGATGACACGTGCCAAAATACAACTGGATGTGCAATCGGCTTATATTCGTAGTGAGATCCACAATATTGGTTATATCCACAATGAGAAGGTGGATGATTTTGGTGCTTGGGTACTTGAAATTAACGTGACAAACCACTATCTATCTAAATTATTAAACAAACAAGGTGTTGAATTGCTATGGGAACAGAAGCCACAACAGAAGTAATTGACCTAACTCAGGAAAGAGTGCCTTTATTGCCTTTGCGTGATGTGGTGGTTTTTCCACACACAGTAATGCCACTTTTTGTCGGCAGAAAATCCTCTGTTAGCGCAATCACTCAAGCAATGGGCACCAATAAATACATCTTCTTAGTGGCGCAAAAAGATGAAAAAACTGAAAACCCTGGTAATGATGATTTACACCAAGTAGGCACATTAGCAACTATTTTACAAATGTTAAAACTACCCGATGGCACAATCAAAGTTTTGGTTGAGGGTGTTAAGCGCGCAAAAATTAATCAATTTTTTGAAGCAGAAGACTACACCGAAGTTTCGGTTAGTGAGTTTAACCTAGAGTCTAATGAAAGCATTGAAGTCAAAGCAATGATGCGTCTGGCGTTAGATAGTTTTGAAACCTACATCAAGCTTAATAAAAAAATACCTGAAGAAGTGCTTAAAGTATTGCAGGATATTTCCGATGTTGAGCGTTTTAGTGACGTTATTATTGCCAATTTAAACCTTAAGCTTAATGAAAAACAATCCTTACTTGAGGGTGATCATGCCAAAGATAGGCTGGATAAAGTCTTAGCGGTTATTCAAGGTGAGATCGATGTACTCAGTGCCGAAAAGAAAATTCAATCTCGTGTGCGCAAGCAAATGGAGTCTAATCAGAAAGACTACTACTTGAATGAGCAGATGAAGTCGATTCAAAAAGAATTGGGTCAGGCTGAAGAAGAAAATGAAATTGAGGATTTACAAGTAAGTATCAACAAAGCAAAAATGCCTAAAGCTGTTAAAGCCAAAGCAGAATCTGAGTTGAAGAAACTTTCTCGCATGTCTTCTCAATCCTCGGATGCTTCTATTATTCGCACCTATATTGAAAA
>OBJC01000151.1_pt1 | contig 11974 bp, 7 predicted proteins | sample 1481521 | NCBI WGS metagenome assembly OBJC01 (sample SAMEA2341961, study PRJEB22496) | metagenome | biome: marine; feature: hydrothermal vent; material: water | place: Pacific Ocean | collected 2011/2012 | reverse complement strand
GGTGCATCCCGATGCCCCAGAGATTTTTTATGACGAGGTCGATGATGACTGCGACCCGACCACCGACTTTGACGCCGACGGTGATGGCTTTGCTTCGTCGGGCTTTCCGGGGGCCATCGGTGCGATTGGGGTGGGGGACTGCGACGATACCAGCGGTGCGACCCACCCAGACGCGGTCGACACTTGGTATGACGGCATCGACTCCGATTGTGATGGGGCCGACGATTTTGATGCCGACGGCGATGGGCATATTCCGATAGAATACGGCGGCGATGACTGCGATGATGGCGATGGTTTGGCTGTGCCCGGCTCACCGATAGATGCCTGCTACGACGGTGTTGACGCCGACTGCGATGGGCATAGCGATTTCGACTGTGACCGCGATGGCCACGACGCAACAATCTGGGGCGGCGACGACTGCGACGACTCGGACCCCTCGGTTTATCCGGGCGATGGAAGTACAGCCGAAGGGCTCGATGCCGACTGCGATGGTTATGTCTCGGCCGAAGCCGGGGGGGATGATTGCGATGATGGCGACGCGAGCGTTCACCCCGGTGCGGTGGAGCTTTGGTATGATGGTGTCGATTCAGATTGTGATAGCGGCGACGATTATGACCGAGATGGTGACGGCCACCGACCAGGGGCTTGGGCCGCAGATGGGGTGGCGGCGGATTGCGATGACGCCGACGCAAGTGTGTATCCGGGTGCAACCGATGGCTGTGGTGGCGGCGATGAGGATTGCGATGGCGAGCTCGACGAGGACTGCGGCAGTGCACCCGATGGTGAGGGTGGCACCCCCACGGACACAGGGGATCCCGAGCCCACCGAGCCCGCTGTTGAACCCGATACCGGCAGCGAAATGAACCAGCTAGACACGGGAATATCGGGCGAGGACACGGCCGAAGCTCTCGATTCTGGTGCGGCTCCCGATGCCGAAGATGCAGCCGTTATTCTTGCGGGCGCGACTGACGAACTGTCATCCACGGACTCAAATTCAAAAAATGCTAAGGGTTGTGGTTGTCAAAGCACCGGCTCGGTACCATCATGGATGTGGGTTTTGCCTTTATTTGTCGGCGCCCGTCGGCGGACATTAAAAATTGAGGGGGAATAATGAGCCGTAATCTTTGGTGGGTCTTCGCGATGCTTGGGCTTGGCTGTGGTACGGACTACAAGCTCGGTGCGGCCGCGACATCTTTTGTGGTGTCGCCAGATCTCTCTGATTTGGGTGTGGTCAACGTCGGCGATACCGTGCCTTTTGTGGTGACCATCTCCAATACTGGTGGGGCCGAGTTGTCTCTGGTCGCTGTAGAAATCATCAATATCAATGGGGATTATCTGGCCCGTTCAGATGCTGAAATTCCGGGCACAATCCTGGGTGGGGAGTTTGCGGACCTCATTTTCAATTATATTCCAGAGACAGATGGCTACCATCATGGTCGGATCATCCTAAAAACAGATGCATCCGAAGACCCGGACCGGACCATAGAAGTTCGGGGTCAGGCGTCCACACCCACCATGAACATATGGCCATCGGTGATCGATTTTGGGCCGGTGCTGCCAGGCACAGCGGCTGTCGAGACGGTCACGATGGTCAACACAGGCACAACCCCCATCGACATCGTTGAAGTGCCGGTGGATAACGGGGTATTTTTAGCCCGATTAACCCTGCCTTTTCGGGTTGAACCAGGCGAGAAAATTGATGTTCCCTTTGAGTTTGTACCCATCGACCTCACAGAGCAAACCGGTGACGCGGTCGTTCTCTTAGGTGGGGGTCAAAACTTGGCTGGTCTCCATCTTCGGGGCAACGCCTGCTCGACGGCGGCGGGTGAGCTGTACGACCAGGACGGCGATGGCTACAGTGTATGTGGATCGGATTGTGATGATCGTGATGACCTCACCCATCCGGGCGCGAGAGAAGTCTGCAACGGCATCGACGATAACTGCGATGGGACCGTCGATGAAACGACCCCTTGTTTTGATGATGATGGCGATGGTCAAACCGAAGAAGAGGGCGACTGCAATGATGCCGATGCCGCAGTGCATTCGGGTGCAGAAGAGGACATGGCGAATGGCATTGATGATGATTGCGACGGTGTTGTCGATTCGGGTGCATCCGACTTCGATGGAGACGGTTATTCGGCAGCAGGCGGCGACTGTGCTCCATATGATTCATCGGTCCATCCAGGTGCGACCGAGTGGGCGGATGGGCTGGACAATGATTGCGATGGCATCGTCGATGAAGGCACGGATTTCTACGATGATGATGGCGACGGCTACACCGAGTTGGAAGGCGACTGCGATGACACCGACGAGCGAATCTCACCGTACCGGGTAGAGGTCGCCGATTGGCTTGACAATGACTGTGACGGCATGGTCGATGAAGGCACCATACATGCCGATGACGATGGCGATGGGTTCTCGGAGCTCGGGGGCGACTGCGATGATGCAAACCCCGCGGTCAACCCGGGTCATCCGGAGATACCGGGCGATGGGCTGGACAATAACTGTGATGGGGTGATGTTTTGATGGCCTGCTGGACACGAATCTCAACCGCACTCGTTTTGCTTGTCTTGGGGCCAACGGCCCATGCTGAGTCAATTTTATACTGCAACGACTACAGTTTAGGGACGGACCGTATAGGCTTGGCCCTCGATGGTTTAGAGGGTGCTCACGCGATCACCCGAATCACCAGCCTTAGCTCCTGCGAGTCGATGATCGGCGGTGGGGGTTGGGATTTGGTTATCCTTGCGGTCCAAAACTGGAGCCATAGCTCGCCGCAGTTGAACAGCTATGTGGCCGCTGGTGGTCGGGCCATCATGCAAGACTGGACCAGAGATAGCACCAGGGGCTCCGCTTTTGGTGTGAGTTGGGGGAGCACCAACTTTAGTACCCAAACCATCTCAGATATGCGCTTGATGGAGGGCATGTCGAGCAGTTCGGTGCCTTTGAGTAACCCTGGGTGGGGTATTTATAGTGCCACATTTTCTGTGGGTTCGGGCGAGGTGTTGGCTACCGCCTATGGTGTGCCCTCCATCGCGTTGACCAATGACGGCCGCACGATCGTCAACGGATTTTTGTCCGACACCATCGCTGATGTGTCCCAAGGTAAGCAGCTTTATACCAATGAAATCAATATGTTGCTTGGCGATTGTGACACCGACGAAGACGGCTATGAAGCGTTGGATTGCGGCGGCAGTGACTGCGACGACGAGGATGCCTGGGTAAATCCGGGTGCAGTTGAGGTGCCCTATGATGGTGTCGACAATGATTGCGTGGATGGGGATCTCGCCGATGTGGATGGTGATGGTTTTGCATGGGACGGGGTGGGCGGTCTAGACTGCGACGACACCGACCCGATGATTCGTCCTGGTGCCACAGAGGTGCCCTATGATGGCATCGACAATGATTGTGATGGTTTTGACCTCACCGATATGGATGGCGATGGCTACGACTGGGTGGGGGTAGGAGGCGATGATTGCGCAGATGCCGATGCCTCGGTTCATCCAGGGGTCGATGGGGAGAGCCCCGATGGCGTCGATGATGATTGTGACGGTGTCGTCGACGAGGGCACAGACTTGTATGACGACGATGGCGACGGCTATTCTGAAACCGGGGGAGATTGCGACGACGCTGACTCAAGCGTTCATCCCGGCGCCACCGAGACCATCGATGGTGTGGACGAAGATTGCGACGCGCTTATCGATGAGGGCACCACTGTATTCGATGACGACGGTGACGGGTTGAGCGAGGCTGAGGGCGATTGCAATGACGCGGACGCTGAAGTTCACCCGTATGCGGTCGAAATTTATGGCGATGGCATCGACAATGATTGCGATGGCACTGTCGACTCTGGCGCGACAGATATGGATGGCGATGGCTATACCGCGGGGGCTGGAGATTGCGACGATGAGGATGCCGCCAGTCACCCTGGTGCCGAAGAGCTAGCGGACTTGGTCGACAATGACTGCGATGGGGTGGTCGACGAAGGCACAGAATTTTACGACGATGACTTTGACGGGGTGACCGAGGCCGAGGGCGACTGCAACGATGATGATTACGCCATTCACCCTGAGGCCGATGAGATTTTAGACGGCATGGATAATGACTGTGATGGGCTGGTGGATGAGGACACCGACGGCAGCGATGACGATGGCGATGGCTTCTCCGAAGATGCTGGTGATTGCGATGACGAGGACGACGGTGTTCATCCTGCAGCGACAGAGTTGCCCGATAACGATATCGATGACGATTGCGATGGCGAGATCGACGAAGCTGAAGGGGATGTCGACGGTGACGGCCTCACGGCAGAAGACGGTGATTGCGACGACGGGGATGGCTGGGCACATCCCGATATGGTCGAAATGTGCGATGGGATCGACAACAATTGTAATGGCGAAATCGATGAAGGATGTGATGCCATCACCCTCGATGGCGAGAGCGGCGCCCCGGCCCCCAAGGGTGGTTGCAGTACCGCTACTGGCCAATCATCAACGCCATGGATCTGGCTGTTAGCACTGGGGGCGGTGTTTAGGCGTCGCCTCTCTCGTCTCTAGGTGAGCGACGCTTAGTGGACGAGGTCATCACCGTCGGAGGAGCTGCCCCAGCCCTTGCCGCCCTCAATCACATCAAAAGTCGAGAGGCGCTTTTTTATTTTCGTATGCTTTCTGCGGAGCCAGAAACGCTTGAGCGGTAGTTCGATGCCACCCCGAATCCACAAATACCCGCTAATCCAGCCGGATAGCCACATCGCTGAGCTCATGTCACGGTCGCTTAAAAGATGGAGCAAGCACAGCAAGCCCGAGCCCCAAGCGACCCAGGCGGCCTTGATGGGGATGATGAACATCAGCAAAATGGTGGCGTTCGGACGGCTGAGGCCAAAAATGACCAGCAGTGCTGCCAAAAAGGGCTCGATACCGAACCAAACACCGTTGATGTGTACGGCTCCGGTGAGCATCAACAAAAAGCAAACGGTGACCGAGCCCAGATAGGTAAACAGGGCGAGGTTGCTGAGGCGCCGCACGCTGAAGAGGGGTTCGATGGCGGGTAAAATGAAGAATAAAAACAGCCAATCAAAAAACGCGCGGGTGACGGCACCGTTCAAAAAGAAGGCGGTGAATGGCTGCCAGGGTTGAAAGCCTTGTCCGAATGGTCGCCACCCGAAGGTTGCGAGCATGGGAAAGCCGAGCCAAGTCTCTAGGACTTGCTGGGTGATATAAAGGCCGACCAAAATGGTCAGCAGCAGCTTGGTCAATGGCGTGAAGGATATTCCTCCGCCTGACATCCTCATCCCTTGACGCATCTCACCTCCGGCGCATCACCTAACACGTGATAGGTGGCACCATGTTCCTGATTCTTTGGTTTTGGATAGCCGCGGCCTTCGCGCATCCATTTGGCAGCGATCTTTTTGGTCATAAGACTCAGGTGTGGCTTGAAGCCGATCGGGTGGAAGTGCTCTACTTGCTTGAGGTGCCAACCCCGGTGATGCTGCGGGAACTCAAGGTGTTTTTGTCGGATGTCGATGGGCCGACACGGGCTGATCATGACCAGCACACCGAGGAGATATTGACGGAGCTTGCCGATGGGCTGCGTCTGCTCGGCGATGACAAACGAATCGCCTGGAAGCGATTGGATACGGAAGTCTTGAGTGGCTTGGGCGACTCGCGCTTTATCGCCTATCATTTGCGCTTGGAGGCCATTTTACCGCCCCAAACCCGGTCGATTAAGCTGGTGAATGGAAACCGCCCCGAGGAGCGGGCCTTATTTGCCACCGATGTGATGGTGTCCAATACGGTGATTTTGGAGGTCAGCAGTCAGCTGGTGGTCGGCGCCGACGGCCATATCGAGGTCAATCGCGGTGGCCAATGGCGAGGGGAGGAGGCCGAGCGTGAGCTTAGCTTGTCGTTTCGAGAACGGACTGGGCTCGGTCGTGCTGTGCGCGAGGGCTATGTTCGTCTGATTGGTCCCAACAGCAGTTCAGAAACCAGATTTTCGGATGCGGCGGTGGCCATCTCCACAGCCAAACCGGATTTGTTGCCGGGCCTGGTCAAGGGCGAATTGAGCCCTCGAGCGATTATCATCGCGTTGTTGACAGCCCTGTTTCTGGGCGCCGCGCACGCCTTTTCTCCTGGGCATGGCAAGGCGTTGGTGGCCGCATATCTGTTGGGGGAGCGGCGGACTTATCGCCATGCGCTGCTCTTGGGTGGGGTGGTCACGGCCACCCATACAGTGACGGTGTTTGTTCTCGGTGGGGTGGCCTTGGCCCTCAGTCATGTATTGGCCCCAGAGACGATGCTGCCGTGGATGGAGTTGGCGAGTGGCTTGTTGGTGTTTGGGGTCGGCATTCAGTTGATGAGGACCCGGCTATTTGGGCGCGCGGGTCACGCCCACGGCCATGACCACGACCACGACCACGACCACGACCACGACCACGCTGAGGCTCACGCTAAAACATATGCTGATGCCCAGAGCGGCAACGACCTCATCGCGCTGGGTATTTCTGGTGGCATCGCACCTTGCCCCTCGGCATTGGTGTTGCTGCTGACGGCCATCAGCTTTCACCGCATAGGTTTTGGCTTGGTTTTGGTGACCTTCTTTTCTCTTGGGCTCGCCTTGGTTGTCGCGGGGCTTGGGGTACTCGTGATTTTCTTCGGCAGCCGTCTCCACGCTCACGTGGATGGCCGTTGGCTCGGCACCATCCTTCCGGGGTTCAGCGCTATTTTGGTCACGGTGATTGGCGCGGGCTTAAGTCTGGTGGGCATGCAGGCGGTTATCGGGCTGTTCGCTTGATAAGGTGGCGATTAAAAAGAAATTCACTGAACGGCTTGCCAGATGAACTTTTGTTCAGTAGGTTGAAGCCTGAACCGTTCAAGTGAGTTTATCGACATGACTGAATTATCCGCCCGCCAAACTGATGTGCTCGATTTTGTAGCCCAAACCATTGAATCGAATGGCTTGCCTCCGAGCTACCGTGAGATTGGTGATGCCCTCGGTATCGCGTCCACCAATGGCGTATCCGACCACGTGAAGGCGCTCATCAAGAAGGGCTATCTGCGAAAGATTCAGGCAGGCTCTGGCAAGGCGCGGGGCATTCAACTCACCGCAAAATCTCTTTCGATGCACGCCCAAGACAATTTGATCACCATTCCGTTGCTGGGCCATGTCGCCGCAGGTACACCGATTTTGGCCGACGAAAATTTGGAAAGCACCATTCACTTCGACGCCAACCTGCTGCGCGGTGATGGTCCAACCTTCGCGCTGCGGGTGCGAGGCGATTCAATGATTGAAGAGGGGATTCATGATGGAGATATGGTGCTGGTGCGCCAACAGTCCACCGCTCGGAATGGAGACATCGTCGTGGCATTGATCGATGGTGAGGCCACTGTAAAGTACTACTTCCACGAAGGGCATCGCATTCGACTTGAGCCAGCCAACGCGAGCATGGACCCCATCTTTGTGGGTCCGGATCAAGATACTGTCATTCAAGGGACAGTCGCTGGGGTCATCCGGGTGTATTAGCCCCATTGATTTGCTGAGTGGGTGATTGTCCCGAGTGGTGTGGCTTGCGCTATTGTGGCGTTGGCTTGGCCCGATACTCAGGAGATTGACCCGTGCGCTCGAATTCGCTGGCACTCATCGCGGTATTGGTTTTGGCGGCGGCCTTGCGGGTTTTGAGAATGATCGTTCGGTGGGACGAGATCACCTTGGCTTACGCGGCCTATGCAGAGCCGATTGTTCAGGCCATCGCGGGCTTTCATCCTTCAGCCCTGTTGGGGAGTTGGATTGGTCTTCATCCGCCACTGTGGGGGGTGATTCATGGTGCTTTGGAGTGGGTGGCCCCCATTCCATTTCTGTGGATGGGTTTTTCGGTAGCATGCTCGACCTGCGCGGTTTTTGTGGTTGGCCGAGTGGGCGGGTGGGTGCCTGCGCTTGTCCTCGCGACGGCTCCGGTTCATCTGCTCGATGCGGCAGAGCTCAATAATTACCCCCTCGCCAGCTTGGCGGTGGCGGCCCTGGTTGTGTGTGCAGAGGGGGGCTGGTTGCAGCTTGCTTTGGCGGCAATCTTTGCGGGTTGGGCGCATTTACTCACTGGTGTTGGTGCAGTCGGGCTGGTGTTGTGGCGCTCGATTCGCCTTCGAGGTCCCTCACGGCTCGCCCTTTTGTCGGTGGTCGTGGCTGGGCTAATGCCCATCGCTGGCGGTGCTTTTCGCTTGATGGGCCAAGGCAGCACATGGGCCCAGCCCGAGGTGCCTACCCTCAGATGGCTGGGTTTTGTTGCCGATACGGTGGGTCCAGAAGGGTGGTTTTTGGTTCCCTTCGTGTTGTTGGGGCTGCGGGGTAGCACCCGTGCTTTATGGGTGTGTCTGGTTGGCACCTTGGTGGTGGCCGTGGGCCTCGATGCCGCCGCTTCCCACCAGCGGCCCTATTTGGGCCTGATAGCACCCGTCGCTGCGATGGCGGTGGCACACACGCTTCGCCGGTACCCCCGGCTGACCTGGGTCGTGGTGGGCTTGTGCCTTGTGCGGGGCGGTCGTTTTGCTGCCGATGATCTTGGTCGGGTCTCTGCCATCATTAGCGATCAAGAGCGAAGCCGGGGAATCGATCTAGTGCTCAGTCAGGCCAGCCCAGGCGACACGGTTTGGCTGGTGGCACCCGCACTTCAGGCCGATGACGATAAGACCGCATTTTCTGCTGTCTTGTGGCGGTTTACTCCGTGGACTTCGATGCCGATGGCTCTCGGTGGTGATTTTGAATTTAAGGATTACCGCTATGGCCAGCCGCGAAAGGTCGGCGGCTTGACCGTTCACACAAGCACAGAGCTTTACCCTGCACCTTTCGACCATATATTCGCGAAGGCCAACGCCGACGGGCACGCGGTGTGGGTGGTGGTTTACGATCACAGCCCGGCCACGGGCCTAATCGCCCGCATCGAGCACGTGATGGCGCCCTATTCGGTCGCGTGGCAGTCGGTTGGCGAAGACCAAGGGCTTGGGGCTGATCTGGTCTTGCGGGTAAGGGCTTCCCTGTGATCTTGGACACCCCCTTGCAGACCGTGGCACCAGTGGTCGTTTCTTTTGTGATTTGGGCTGTGTGTCTTTTCAGGCTGCGGGCCCAATTTACCTTGCCCAGGGCTTGGTGGGCCTTGGCCTTACTGGTTTTGGGGGTGCGACTGTTCTGGGTGCCGGCACTGAGTGCGCATATTTTTGATGGCCATGAGGCTGAATATTGGGATTTGTTTCGTGGTGCGGGCGCACCCACCCGTGGTGGAACGGTCATGGTGCCGGCCATGCAGTGGTTTTGGTGGCTGAGTGGCCAAGTTTTGCCAGCCTGGCCCAGACTGCCTGTGTTGATGATGTCCGCAGTGGGTTTGGCCGCGATCGGTTTGGCCGGTGGTGCCTTGGGCATCCTCGCTGGGCGGCGTGCTGGGTGGGTTGTCGCCCTATTGTTGGCGGTTCATCCAGCCCATGCGGCATGGTCTAGCAGCGCATACAATGTGATCTTGCCCCATTTCTTTGGCTGCCTGGCATTGTTTGGGGTGGCCCGTGGGCTGGGCAGTCCTAACAGCACATGGCGCTGGCTTGTCGCCTCGAGTTTGGCCCTTGGCGTTGCCACTCGGATGGACACCGCCGCGACGGCTGTGATGGTGGCCATGCTGGTCATCATGGCATCCGCGGCCCCTGGTGGCCGACTGCGACGTTTGAGGTCTTGGGTGTTGCCTGGTTTGGGTGCCGCTGTATTGGCCATGCTCGCTGCTTGGCCCATGCTGTGGCCCGGTGGGCTTCCAGGGGCCGGAGGGCGGTCACAATCGTTTTCAAATAACCTGCTCTTTTTTGAGGTTTACGCCCCCTTTGACACTGCAGTTGGGCTGTTTGCACTCTGTGTTTTGAGCGTGGTCGCCCTCAGAAAGAGGCCTGCTGTGGCTTTTCCCTTTGTGCTCACCATCCTTCTTCATCACGGGGTGATGATTTCATTCGATGACTTTGGAGAGCGGCACGGGTTGGTGGTTTTGCCCGCGCTATTGGGTTTGGTGGCCATCGCATCCCAGGTGAAACACGGAGCGATTAGAATTTTGGTCATTGTGGTCGCCGGCCTCAGTTTGAGCCAAACCCATGATCTCAGCCATCGCTTTTATGGTTCAGAAGATGCTTTCTTGGCGCGCCTCAACCAGCCTCCATGGGACGGTTTGCCACGGGTTAATTACAGTGGTGTACCGCCTAAATCCTGTGGCTGGGTGGCCGAAGACCAACGGGTGGCAGCCAATCCAGTGGCCTCACACTTTAATCTTCTTGATCCCGAAGAGGCGCTCAAGCTGAGGGGTGAGGCCGGCTGTTTGAAGTGGTGTCTGGATACCCAAGACTGGCGATGGTCCTCTCGGGCGGTCCGGGACCGGGCCCAAAGGCTCTCCCATCTCTTTGTGCTTAGCCCAAGCCACGTGGTGGTCGATCCCTCCACGGGGTATGCATGTTTGGTGATGGATGTGGGAGATCGCACTCGCTCCTTCCAATGGTTTTTCGATGGCAACAACCCGACAACACCAAGCGGCGATAGCCCGATACCTTGAGCGCCTAAGGCGTCGCCAACAAGGTGGTCTGGTGGGTTCGGCTGTGGCACGAGTGGCCATCGCCAGTAGTGTGGTCGCTGGGGTCTCAGCCATCGCACTGAGCAGCGGTGCAATGGCGAGCACGGTTGCGATGTGTGTGGTCGCTCTCGGGGCGCCATTTTTGTTCCTTGCTGCTTGGGTTCCCGCTCGCGGAGCCTGGAAGGCGAGTCAGCAGCATGCCAGTCAGGCACGCCGGGTCGAAGCGCACTTGCCGGGTTTGCGGGGGCGACTCATCACCGTCGTTCAGTCCGCCAACAATATGGGGTCACCCGCTTTGTTTGAGCGGGCAGCAGCCCATGCAGCCCAGGCCACTCAGCGCCTTAGTCCACAGACGGTTCACCCTGCACCGAAGCGTCTATACCTCAGCACGATGGCATCTTTTGTGGGGGTGGCATTGCTTGGGAGTTTTTTGGCCATTGGGCCCCTCGACGCCATTTTTGTGCTCTTTGGCGCATCGGTGTCGTCCTTGCGGCTAAGGGACTCCGCTGGGGTCGATGTGGCGGACACACCCCTCGTGGGGGACATCACCCTTCGCTATATTTACCCCGAATACACCGGGCTCGAGCCTCGTGAGGTGCCAAGCTCCGACGGCACCATCATCGCCCCCCGAGGGACCGTGGTTCAAATCCTGGCCCGTACTGCCACGGTTTTTGAGGCCGCGGCGGTTCAGGTGGAGGGGAGCGAGCCTGTGGATGCGGTGCTCACCGACGGTAGAGACATTGCGGCCAGCCTCAACATCTCCACATCCTCCGCTTGGCGCTTCGTGCTTTTCGAAGGGAAGAATGTCACCTTAAGCAAAGACTATGCGCTTCGGGTAGAGGCCGACTCGCCGCCGGTGGTGGTCCTCTCTGAGAGTGGGAAAATGGTCGTCCCTGTGGACCGTCCCTTGGGCCTGCGCTGGAATGTCACCGACGATTATGGGGTGGTTGAGGTGAGCGTTGAGATCGATACGCCCGCTGGTTTACTGAAGCATATTCGCCGCGAGCCGATTTCTGCGGCCTTGGCGTTGAGCGGTCTCGAGCGTGCCACGCCACGAAGCCTTGGGCTGGAGGCCGGCCAGACCGTGACCCTTCGCGTGGTGGCCATCGACAACGATCGGGCCGAAGGCGGCAATCGCGGCGAGAGTGAACCGTTGGTGCTCGAGGTCTTGGGCCCGCGGGGCTACGGGAAAAACCTGGCCCGATACCACGAGAAATTGCGTGATGCCATGCTCGACCCCCTCGCAGATTTCCTGGAGGAGCCTGTGCCCCCATCACTGACGAGATCAGGCTTGGTGCGGTGGGCATCCGCGGCAGCTGCACGGTTTGACCCCATGCGCGCGGTGGTCGAGGCCCAATGGGGTACGGGGCGTTCATCAGGGATTGATGGTGATTTGGT